>Ga0116227_10003743_pt1 | contig 33589 bp, 15 predicted proteins | sample S1TSphgellanicum_FD_89693 | JGI IMG/M metagenome (GOLD analysis project Ga0116227, IMG submission 89693) | Host-associated microbial communities from peat moss isolated from Minnesota, USA - S1T2_Fb - Sphagnum magellanicum MG | ecosystem: Host-associated > Plants > Peat moss > Unclassified... | reverse complement strand
TAAAAAAAAATTAAAAAAAAAAAAGTGTTATTACTTTCTTTTTTTTTTTTATTTTATTTGAAAATTTTTTTTTTTTGGGGGTTTTTTTTTTTTTTTTTGGTACGAAGTTTGAATGATGTTTCAATATGCGTTCCCCCTAATAGTGACATTGTTTTCTTTAGGAAATTTTGTTTGTAGCCAAAGTGGTGATCATTCCTAGGAAGATGTACAAAAAAGTGGAGATCATCCCTATGAAAATTTAGCCAAATATGGCTATAAATTGGATATGAAGTACAAATATTTAGTCATCTTTATATTTTTTTGGCTATACACTTTTAAAACCAAATACCTATTGAAATTTGGAGACTTTATCTCTCACATCTGGCCATTAAAAACCTCCAAAATTACTTCATTTCCCAAATTTTTAATTTCTCTTTTTGGCAAAGTTTCGCCTATATAAAAATAGAGGCTGCAAGTCAGTGATACTGCCTCTTTTGGAGCGAAATATTCTCTACCTGTAACGACCTGTCTTTGTGTGGGGGTGTGAGGGGGGGCGCGGGGTTGGGTATATTAGGCATGCTTGGCTTCAGCCAGAGTGAACCAGCACCCACAGACCACCAGGCACCATGAAACGTGGATGGTAAGTGGTTACAAAACAGTTTTCTGTTGGGTTCCATGAGTTCGCTGGCTAACCATGGTAGTTAACTCACTTCCTTTTTTTAACTACCTACTAACAACCTACTTGCAGGGTGCATTTGTACAAATACAGAAAAAAAAATTATTTGAAAGTTTTTGCATGAAAACTAGTGCCAAAACTAATGTGGTTCTTTATTCCACTTTTTCCTCATGTATGCATGAAGGAACTAATGCAAGCTTTCATCTTCTTTTGTGTGTGTGTTTTTTTAAATTTTTTGTGTGAGCATGGAGACATCAAATCATGGTGTGAGAATGACTAAGGTACCAGTCCATTCATTTCGTGGGCTTACAACCACAGGTGTAAGGGGTAATGGACAATTACCCTTACACCTGAGTAGGGAAGTTACTTTAATTACTTCCCAACACTCCTCTTAATTGCAACTTATAGAACATGCTTTTTGCCATTAAGTTTTGCCATTTATTTTATGTCCCACTTAAATACACATGATTGCAAAAGTTTAATGTCAGATGGGACACGGAACTAAATGTAGAGTATTGATACTTTTGGTTTCGAAATTTCGAAGTATTTTGTGACGTTTAAGTGAGACATCTAGAAAGCTTTCACTAACAACAAACTCAAAGGAACAGCCAAAAATGTGAAGTGGGGAGGAAGAGCAAAACCTAAAGGGAGAACAATATGTTCAAGAAGTTTTTGGCTTTTTTCAATTTGAAGGTCAAAGATTACGTTTCCAACATTCAGGCTATCCTTATCTCCAAAAACTGAAAAGATGGTGTAAATAAGGAAAAACATGGTTAGGTTGTTTAACATTGGCATTTCAAAATCCAAATTTTACATTAGCTAAATTGTTGTAATAGCTAAATTGTTGCAATGTGACATTAACCAAACTATGTTATCCAATGTTACATTCCCTTATGCTTATGGTTAAAATATGCCTACCTTATAAATATCTTATATCTTAACCACCTTATAGATATTTATAAACATGTGATTCATTAAAAGATCTATGTGAAAGCTTGGAATTTTGAATGTGAAATGGACTTTCAATGAGTAAAATGAAATAAATTTTGTAAATTGATTTTTAAGATCAAAATTTATAGTATTAGGGGAATTTCAATGTATTTTATTTTTACACACCTTTCTTGATGTGGGACTATTTTAATTTCAACTTTGACACTACTATGTTACATTTTGAAATCCACATGTACATTTTATATGTGTGACAAAAACAATGTCATTATTCGAGAAGTCCATAATGAATCACTTTTTTTCTTAAAATTCATCTATATAGCTTTAAATGTTTTTCATTAAAGTTTATTGTAACATGGATAATTTAGAAGTCGACAATGTTAATGTCGAATATTTACATTTTAAATTCATTTACAATCCAAAAGAATTACAATTATCATAGTCCAAATTGTCCACCTATTTGTACTTTCACCTTAGTAGAATGTTACAAGATGGCAACAAAAAAAATTTAAGTTGTCAGTCACCAAATGTGAACCTTTAGTTTGCTTTTTTGTTAATTCTTTAAATTATTTTCATGTTTTACTTCAAAATTTGTGAGCTTCTTCAAAAGTTGTTTTTTACATGGTTAACACAATTGTTGGATAGTAGTGGACATCCTTCAAACCTAGCATTTGCTTCAAGCCTAATCCATGACAATTAGAATGTGGCCTACCCCGACCATCTTGCAATTCAACACAAAAATACGTTGTTACTTCCTTTCACAAATGTTCTTGTGAGAAAACACATATTGCCACACTTGCCCATGATGCCTTCCATGTTTTGGTGTCTTTGTTAAATAAACAAATCATGGTTTAAGATTATAGGCAAAAAAATGCCTTGGAATCCATTGAAAATTACTCAAATAGATAATGCATCATACCTTTGTACAATAATGCATGAAATTGGTAGACAATCTTTTCAAAAACACATCAAGTTTGAAACATATTTTTTGAATTCATGATTACATGAAAGCGACATACTCATTGAAATTGATTCAAACATTGAATCATAAGTGCTTTCTAGATGTGTATAATAAATATCCTATCACTACAAAAAACTGAGGATGAAATAAATTGTATTTTGAAAACTAAAGGGCCCTTTATGAAAATAATGTTATTGAATGAAGCTGTTAAACATCCTTTGTTCAAACCAAACTTTGATATTGATTTTTTTTACTCATTTTAGACTTTTCAATATCCATTTTATTCAATAAGCACAAATTTCCATGATTCACATGCCATTAAAGTGGCACCACATAGACATATGTAATAAGAATTATAGAAAAGTTGACATTTTGACATCAATTTTGGCTCGTTTGAGCTCATCCACATCTGCACCCATAAGTCATTTTATAAGTTATCATTAGAATTTTATTATATTAAAAAAATTCCAACCCTAATTTACCTTATGGAAAATTTTAATTTGAAAGATGAGCTTCTAAACTATTACATTTTCTAAATAAAAGATTTAATAATAAATTTTCATAATTCAAAATACATAAAAACATTTGTTCATGAAAATACTTCCAAAAAGTCCTCTTTGGTATCAATGTTACCAAATCGTAGTACCATTGAATCTTTATTCACTAGAATAAAATTATACGAAGGTGCATGGAGTCCATATTCATTGATTATGGATTGTTGTAGGTTTTTAGTACTCCTTTGAAAAGTCCATTATGTTATGGTTATTAAAAACATATCCATGAAATTCATAGAATGTGATTATATCATATACGACATTATAATATTGAGTCCTTTATCATTTTAATCGATTATATTTACTCACATGGCCAATTACAAATCTCAAAATCTTGCAAAAAATACCTTGTGATGGCATTTTAATGGACAGTGTAATGTGTTTTCACCCATGCCATGAAAATGGTGGATTGGTATTTTAAGTATCAATTGTGAAAACTAAGAAAATCAACATCCACAACTTGCCACCCCGACAACACAAGAAAATCAACACTCGCAACCAGCCTCAACACCAACACAACAACAATGCCATATTTTCACAACAACAATACAAAGTTCAACCATAATCAATAGAACATCTAATCATCTAAGAAGGCCAAATGGACAAATCAATAATTAGAATATGCCATGGATGTAATGGAGAGGAGACACACATTTTTGCAAAAAAGTAGCAAGTATTGGAACATTTTATTGACCTCACTTTTAGATCACCTCAATGGTAGAACCAAAAATAGGAAAATGGGCCTCTAAGGTGTACGTAATAAAAGGATGCAATAATTATCATTTGGGTTTTGAACATGTAGATTGTTGGATTATCTATCACCCTGAATAACTGAAACTAAAGGTTATTGAAATCACACAAACTAAACCAACCCCATTCCAAAATAATGTTCTAAGAGCAGCTGATGGTACCGGTTTAAAAAATGTCGTCCATGAATTAGTACTCAATTTACCCAAGCATTAAAGGTTTCTAAAGCCAAAAAAAACTTACTAAGGAATCATGCCATACCTTTTATCATAATTTGGAAAAATGTATACACAACACAAATATCCACTAAATCACATTTGGAATTTAGATGAAACATGAATTCAAGCAAGGTGATAATTTGGTGTTACGGTTTTGGTTAGGTGAAGCTCATGTGATGTTTATAACACCATCTTTAAATATCAAGAGTGGTTGATTATGAATTGTGTTGTTAATGTTACAGAGGTAACCTTGCCCGCATTTTACATTTTTAGAGGTTCAAAGATGTGAGAAGATCACATACAAGTATGTAAACAAGGAAGATGCATGGTAATGCAAAAGAAAACTTGGATGACATCTTACCTTTTCAACAAATGGTTGGTTTTTGTTCTAGATTTCTTCTGGGGGGGTTTCTTAAGAGAATTAACATATTTTTATTCTAGACAGACATGGTTATCATGCCACACTACAAGCATTTGAACAAGCAACAAAAGTTAGGTTGGACATGGTCACCTTAATTGTTCATACTTTGCATGTGTTCCAAAGATTGGATGTCACATATTCAAAACATTTGAAACAATTTTTTATTTTTTTAAAATTTTGTTATGGAAAAAAAAATTATTTTGAATTAAACAAAGTCACATTAACAACATGAGTGGACAAGGCCTTGTAATAATCTTTGAAAAAAAAAAAAAAAAAAAATCATGGTTTAATGTTTTTAGAATTTGGCCATTAAATTTTGCAATGATGGTTGGAAAATTTAGCAACAATTAGGCCAAAACCACCACAAAGTTGTTGAACATTGCATGGACCTTTCAAATAGCCTTCCAACTACTCTTCCATGTCTAATTGCCCTTTTTCACCCATGCTTTGTTATTATGTCAAAATACCACATAGTCTTGCCACCCCAATAAACAACCATGAAGAAGATTAGTTGGTGGTGAACTTGGAATATGTTATTTAGGAATTAGATAACATAATTGGTCCAAGTCAAATTCAAGGAGTTGTAGGATTGGTTAACCTACAATTATTGCCAATATAACCAACTAAGAAAAAATAAAGCAATGAAACATTAGTGGAATATTCCAATTCACACCTAGTCACATCATACTAATACTTGGCAATTCCAAAACAAAAGGCAATGAACAAAAATGTTATTGATAAACTCAAGGAATAAAAAGTGAAAAAAGGGAAAAGAAAAGATAAAAAAGGGTTAAAGTTATACAACTTACCTAGGCTAAGTGAATGTCTCAAAAGAAAATTGAGAAGGAGGATAAAATTAATTTCAATGATGCATGGTCTAATACTATTGTTGGGGTTGTTGGTAAAAGATTCCATAGTAATTTCAAAACACAATTTTGAGCATGACACATGCCCAAACTCCTGAAATGACTCAAATGCAAGTCCCAAAGTGAAAACAACAAAAGAAGAAGGAGTTGGGTCACAATCCCTAACTTGAAACATTTTTAAAGTAGGAAAGGCGTGCTAGAGCTTTGGGATGGAAACTAAAATGAGTGATAAGTGGGTCAATTATTCCTATGCATTCGCAAACTGAACAACAAGTTGATAAGCGCATAGTTGGAACACTTTTGGTGCATGAATGAATCACGAGCATACATGAACTCATAAGACTCACCATGGTTCAAACTTGGGGGAAGTCATCAATTTCCCCCTTATAGTATTATCTATGATTGGCCATAGGGGTTGCACCCAAATGTCATTTTTCCCAGGACTCCCAAGTTGGGAGTCCCAAAATTCCCAAAATTAGGACTCCCGCCACTTTGAATGCCCACAATTTTTTGTGCAAACCTCTTATTGAAATGAGGTTTACAACAAAATTATAATCCTTATTGAAAAATTTCCAAAAATATGTGGAACACCTCCTACACACGTGTAATTCAAGACAATTTCCGACTTTTAATGGTCGGGTGTCAAATTGACATTTTGATTCTTGGCCCTTCTTTCAGCCATAACTTGTGTTCTAAGTATTCAAATGGATCATGTGATCCCATTTTAAATATCTAAGTTTTAAAATATTTCCGATGGTATAAGGAAATCTTCAATCCAATGAGTTTTGACCCCTTTAATTGTTCTCTAAATATTCGGGATTCCATAAGGACCCCATACGAACTCCAACTCCCAAAGTGAGAGTCCACTTGGGAGTGTGTGGGTTCATTCCCTTACACCCTCACACTTTCGAAAGTGTAAATGTGATTCCCGGGTTACACTTTTAGCTCGTACATTTCCATACCCTTGTTTTGGTTGTGAGCCCAAGGCTAGGGTTGTGACAGAACCCATCCTTTAAGTTATATAAGTTTTTGGCTTAAGAATCACATTTACATAACAAAAAAATGTTAAACAACAAAGAAGGGAAAAATGCAACTTGTTGGGCATATTTTAATTAAGCTAAAACCTTCCATGAATTAACAACTATAAATGAAGGAGGTTTTGTGGTGGTTTTTGATGGCATTTATGATGGTTAATCAGAGAAGAGAGAAAAGGACATAAGGAAAAACAAATAAGTCAAGGTCTATAATGAATTCTAAATGCATTAATAGTAGAAAGGGACAAAAAAAATAAAGAGGTAAGGGGGGTTTGTAATGGTTTTTGGTAACTCATTTGGGGGGAGGGGGATTGATAGTACTTAGACCCAAAAAAAAATAGAATAGAAAGGAATTAAAAAAGTGAAGGAAAGCAAAATCTTGAGACGTAAGAAAAGAGGAGAAAGAATGCACAAGAAGAAAGAAAAAGGGATTGAAAGAATGGATAGAAAAGAAAAATGTTTACACCTCCTACAAACAACAATGGTAATGGGGATTCAAGAGCTTTTACACATGGGGTGGGTGGTGATAATGGAGAAATGCAAACAAAAAGACTAAGATCAAATTAAGGCAAGAGAGAAAAACAATTTAAAATCATAAAGTTCAAGAAAGCTTTGGCCTTTTAACTTTAAGTGTTGGTGTAATGTGTGATAATGGTGAGTCTTGGACAAGTCAATGTGAACCTAGCAAAGCTAAACTTAGGTGTTGCTTCTTCGCTCGAACTCTTGCAAGTTATGTTTTGTAAATGGAAGGTGACCTATGGCTTCTGGAATGCTAGCTTGTGGCAATGGCAGATTTGAATGTTGGTGTTTGAAAAGAAAGTCATAGAGACATAGAAGGAGCAAGAAAAAACAAGAGAAATGAAGAAAAAATGATAGAAACAAAGAAAGATGAAAAAAGAACAAAAGATATGAAGAAAAAACAAGAGAGAGAAAAATAGTATAAAAGAGATGAAGAAAAAATGAAAGACGCACAAAGAGATGAGAGAAAATCAGAGAGATAGAAAAGGACAAAGAAAAAGAAAAAGAAATATATCTTTTTTGTTCATTTATTTAGACCATTTGTGCTTTAGTTGATTAACTATGAAACAAATTTATTTTTAATCATCTATCCAAAGGTTTTGGCAATTATTTTTCAAACTTGTCATTATTTTACATTCTTCATTTGGTAAGTTGTCCTTGGTTTAGTATATTGTTCCAAGTTTAGTGACCATTTAGTTACAATTTTTGGCATCTACTTTTGGTTTTTATGTTATAAAGTTTAACATAAACAATCTTTAAAAAAAAAATCCAAACATGATCATGACCCTACTTCAAACTATGTTTCAAGCAAGGAAATTTCAAAGATGTGTTACATATTTCAAGCAAGAGAAACCCATAAACATTTTGTTGACATCAAAGGAACATTACATTATAAGGAATATTCCAATTGCATGCATCCATGCAAAATATGTTTAACAAAACTAATTACAATGTACATGCTTACTTATGTTGGCATTCAATTAAAAGCCAATCCATTAATTGCATCTTTTTTTTTTCTTCTTGGAAATATGTTGAAGCATCCTATAAGTGAGTCCTACCTCACCTAGCCCCATCCCACTAAAATTGCAAACAATTTTTTAGCAAGAAAATGAGGAAAACCAAGCTTTTTAAAGACCCCCAACTTATTATTACCATACATGATGCAAAAAATGTCCCTAAATCATTTTACATAAATCAATATGGAGTTAGTGCTTAAACCGAAATACTATTTTAAATTTAAAAACATTGATTTTTGTTGCAACACCTTTTGACTCACCTTTTATGAAGTTGCCATAACTATTCAACAAAGCTACTACCTTTTAATTATGCCCTTGGACTTAAGTAGTGGTTTATAAGATTGTTTTTTTCTTTTAGTGCTTTGCAACCTACTTATGCATTATGTTGTCCAACAACAACTTAAAAAAAGACAAAGTTTCACTAGAAGGTAGTTTGCATATTTTGTATGTTGTTTTTTGGAAAGCTCTATCTTACCTATGCTTTAAAAGCATTTGTTGCCCTTCTTTCTTCCTGAATCTTATAGCTTGGTTAAATTAATGTATGCACTTATTTTATTTGTCCATAATGCTTCTTGAAAGATTATAACATCGTTGTTTTGCTCAAATTATATAAAAATTATAAGGCAAGTTTTAAAAAATCCAACCACTTCTTTGTCTATGTCTTTCAAAATTTATTGTCACATGCATGCCACCATTGACAAATGTATCTTGAGTCTCAAGCAATCGTTGCCTAAATCAATCTCAAGCCATCTAATAATCTTTTTTTTTGTATGTACAGATCGGTTTGGATGTCCACCATGAAATGGATGACGATATTTTTCATCTCACAAGTTTTGTATGCCCTTTTTGGGTAGCAACATATACAAACACTTTAAGTGTTTGCCTTGATGGGCAGTCAACAAAATAATTTGATCTAAAATATTGAGTTCATGCTTTAATATTTTCATTTTTTTTTTCATGTAAAATTTAATTCTACATGTAGAATTTCTATTAAATGTATGTGGAAGCATCTTAAATGTTTTTATTTTTAAACATTCAATGAAAAAATCATCTAGTGTGATCTTTTGAGAGGTCTAGATAAAATATCATATCAAACATATGATGTATCCATATGTGTGTAGACTATATGTTTAATAATTCATAATATATTTCTTTGGGCCTTCTTATATATGCCATTTGGTATATACTTCCAAGTGTATCCATTTGTTTCCTTTATTAAAGAGGGAGTTTTGTGCTATGTTATTAACCATGTTTTGAAAAAAAAAGCTTTGGGGGATGGCAAACATGAACGGTGGTTTTTAGAGTGCCAACTTGCAATGATGGTAGATGTGAACATCAATGTCGAGACCTATTCAAAATAGAAAGATTAAAAGACTAAGAGAAATTGAGAAAGGGAAAGGGAGAGAGATCGAGATATAAAAACACAAAAAATGACAAAAGGAGAATGAGTGCGATATAGAGAGATGAAGAGAGGTAGAGAGAAAATAGAGATAGTGAAATGAAGCTACACAAAAACAAAAAACATGGTGTTTGATGCTTTCTTGTAGTAGAAATGAAGAGAAAGCATAAGAAATCCTAGCTAGGAGCTTGACACGATGGTTTTTGACACCATTTGTAACAAACAAGGAGAAAGAGATAGTAAGAGAGGGAAGAGCTTGATGTAATGGCGTTTGTCACCTACTACACACTTAGAACTTGATATAATGGTGGTCATTGCCTACTGCACACTCAAATCTTGACACAATGGTGCTCGTCACTTGCTACACACTCAATATAGAAACCTAGGAAGAGAGAATGAGAAACATTGACAGAAAAAGTTGGGGAGACCTAAAGAAAATTACAATGGCCATTGTCACAATGTTCTTCTCTCAAATTTAAAAAGGATGGATTGTTCCATGTGACATTGCTTGGGTTGTCGATCTTAGGTGATAGGTTGGTGTTCAAAAAATCAATATTTCAAAACCCTAAAGACATTTGTGACTATGTGGCCACAGTATTTGGTCTTATTATAGGTTTAAAAAAATTTTGAATGATAATAAAAGATAGACTTAACTGAATTAAATTACTATTTTCCTAGTTGTAGGAAGAATGATGTTCTTTCATGAAATTTTAAGTGTTTGTTCAAAAGGTGTAAATTGCATGAACATAAGAGTCTTATGTGTTATGTCCAATGTTTTTCAAACAACAAGACCCCCCTCACTTTGGGGGGTCATAACTTTCTCATTCTAACTCAGAATTGAGTGTTGTAAATGTCTATGAATGCTATGGCTCAAAGGGCACCTAATCTCTATGAAGGTCATGCACAAAAAACGCACAGTTAGTAAACTCCTGGAGTCTGACCTCTTAAGTGTTCACTCACGGGCCATTCTACCCTAGTGGACAATTGGCTGGTGTTACCCAAAGTGAACTCAGCAGTGGAAAACCCTTTGTTTCTGGATCAAAGTCATGATGAACTAGCAAGCTTGGCAAATAAATATATTTTGGTCATAACTCATAACAGCCTCACCTGTGCTGCTCAACACTAATATTGAGGACTCTGAGGCATTTGCAGTTGGCAACTTGGCACATCCTTATTGGCTTTACAAGCACACTGGAATGCTTCATATACATATGTGCAAGACTTGACAAGTCACATCCGAGTGTAGTTGTCAATGCATAAAGACCTACAAGACATTTGGTAGTGTATTTGGAGGATATGTTCTAAAGTAAATTGCATCCACAAAAGGTAGGTGTTTCGAAAAATGAAATGCTTGTGGGAGTGAGCATTTTGTTTTTTGAAATACCTGACCTCTTTTTTTTGCCATGATACCTGCCAATGAGTATCCGAGGGATAAAGTAAAATAAAATCATTTCTCATATGTATTTACAATCAGCCCAACAAAGAGCTGGATTTCCATAACTGAGATCTAGAACTCCTGAAGGATGTGGGATTTATGAGTTTAATCAAAATGTCTGTCTGCCCTTAAGATTTCTGTGGTTGTTATATGTCATATGGGACACACAGACCCTATAAAATATGCTTTAAACCAAGACAAATTGCAGCAAAGTATTGGATTTGATGTCTTGTTTAACACAAATTTTGTGTCTAGTTCGGTTATTATGATTGTGCATATATGGAGGCTATGCAGATGCTAACACATTTCTGATCTTATTATTCTTCTTCACAAAGGCTACTAAACAACACAACATTATTCGAGACCAGATTGACACCAGGTGGACCTGAATAGTGGACAGAGATCATTGACCCAGTTCATAACTCCTAGTCCCTAGAAATATATCACCATGTCCAATTCATGGAACCAAAATGAAACAGTGAAGCTGTGGTTGAAGTTTATTCAAGTTGCAAAGCATCATGTAATCCTGATTTTATTTTTTTGGAATTGCACTCAACTTGCAAAGCATCATGTAATCAGAATTATGAATTTTGGAATTGCAGAACAAGTGTCCACTATAATCAGACCTGCAAATTAGAATGCTGATTATTCTTGATGATGGAAAGTTTCATGAAACCTGCAGAAGACACACATCAGATCATCAGTTCCACTGCTGAAACATTGTAGCAGTCTGTCCCTCCTGACCACCATAGATGCCTATAGGTTCAACAACCCACGCACACTGCTTGCACATAAAATCACCATCCAATCCGGGACCTTTCCAAACTGGAAACCCTGCATGTTGATTCTGGTACTGGAATTCACAGCTGAAGAGTGTAGTCCCCCAGAAGTTCATGTGGAACTGAAATCCATACACTGCTCCTGGTGCTAGTGTCTGAAGTTGAAGATCATTGTCCCTTGAGCTACAGTGCACAGTAATAGAACCGGGCTCCTTATTGGTGATGCTCACAGACATGGTCGGCCCAAGTTTAGTTGAGTTCAGTGGCACGTTCAACAACATATTGTGCTGCTTAACCGACTCACAGCTCGGAATTTCCAATGCAAGAGCCAGCAAAAGAACAAAGAAGAAATATTGCATAAGCATTGCCATAGTTGCGGGACTTGGAAGAGTTCAAGACAACACTGACTAAGACCTTGACAGCAATGCACACAGAGCTCCAAGAAGGAAATTGTTTTCTGAGGAAGATCATGAGCTTTTGCACAATCAAATTAGGATATATGCTGAAGATCAATAAGACTCCTGTTCTGGAGTGCCTTCTTTGTTTGAAGTAATCCAATTGAGCATGACACTCCTTCACAGGTACTCCATTGAATACTCCATCTGATGTGACATCAAAATGTGAAGAAATAAGCTGAAGGGTCTGTGTCAATCTATATATTAAGATGTGTGTGTGTTTGTTTGTTTGGATGTGATCGTGCTGTAACCCTCCTCAACCATGGGGCCCCTTCAATCGGCTTTTGGTACAGCGTTTAATGAGGAGATGTTCATGTTCGTCATTCCCAATTTTCGGACCAATGGAAAAAAAATATTATAATTAAATGATCAGAGGACTATTGGGATGGGTGAACTTATATGAGTTTTTAATATACTTGGGCCAACAACATATCATAGCTAGACCAAATGGAAAGGTTACATAATATTTTCATTTTGGGAGTATTTAAGAGTTGAAAATCAAATGATGCCGCCCAAATATTTGAATAAATAGTCATCACTATTAAAAACCAATGAAATTAATGATAATATGTGTGTAGTGAAAAGAAAATAACATGAAAAATTAAGGTCATAATAATTTTAAATATATAAAGATTTTCTAATGTTTCATCATAAAATAATAATCCACCAATGACACAGTTAGACAGATAATATGGATTGGATAATTTTTTTGGGTAATGGACCAATCAAAGATGCACATCACATTGAAAAACAACCAAAAAAACCAGTTTTGGTGCACCCACACAACTAATATTGGGTAGACCCCAGATGGGGGAATCGATTGAAAATGACCATCATGACACCAAGTTGCTACACCTACAATTAGCCGATGATTTTTAGATAAAATGTCTATTTCAATATTGGTTATCTAAAGTTGACTCTTCCAAATACCAATGTTTGTCAACAATGAAGTTTAGACACAACAATAATCAGGCTGTCATGGATTTTAAATGTAGTAGCCATCAACTCTTCATACAAACTAGTGTGGCCTGTGCTGTTGGTCCAAGTATTACCATGTCCTCAACTGATGTTTCCTTCCAAAATCTGGTTTTTTGGAATTTATTTGAATTTTCAGCGTTAGAAATCACTTAAAAGTCAATATCTCCCACAATCTGAATCCAAATCTTACCAAATAAATTCCATTAAATCCTGCTCATCAAGATCTTTCAAACAACACCAAAGGCACATTCCAATTCCTCTGAAATTTTCAGCTACAATTTAATTTAATTTTCAGTGAAGAAATCGTTCAATATTCAGAAACTTCTACACCACTAGTCCAAACGCCATGAAACCAAGCTGATGCACCCGTCCTTCTCAAGAGCTTTCCAAAGAGACCAAGAACGCAATCTGAAGCATCCTGCTTTGATGGATCTCATGAGTACAAACAAAACAAAACAAACTACCTTCCTTCGTAGATACTTGTGTGGCATGTGCCATTGGCCCAAGTGTGAACCCATACCAAAATAGGGAAACTCAACATGTGAACATTGTTTTACAATGTATGTATTGATTTTTTGAACAGCCACATATGAAAGGAAATCATGCTTGAATTGAATAGTTAGCCTTCAAGTGTTACCACGTTCTCAACTGATTTTTCCTTCCAAAACCTGGTTTTTTGGAATTTATTTGAATTTTCAGCCATAGAAATCACTTAAAAATTAATATCTCCCACATTTTGAATCCAAATCTTACCAAATAAATTCCATTAAATCCTGCTCATAAAGATTTTTAAAACAACACCAAAGGCACATTCCAATTCCTCCGAAATTTTTAGCTATGATTCAATTTAATTTTTAGTAAAAAAATCATTCAATATTCAAGAACTTTTACACTGCTAGTCCAAATGCCTTGAAACCAAGCCAATGCACCCCTCTTCCTCTAGAGCTTTTCAAAGAGATCAAGAACATGATCTGAAGCATCGTGGTTTGATGGATCTCATAAGTACAAACAAAACAAACAAACTACCTTCCTTTCCTTCATAGATAGATCATACATATATTAATATTCCAATTTGGGTCGGACTTGTCATATCACTATTACTAAAATAATTGTTTTGATGTTGGATACACATGAATGGATTTGATGTAAATTACTTAACAACCTTGGTATCTAGTGAGTCAAAAACCACAAGCATGCACATATATGATCTAATGTCTTTCATGACTTAGATTGTTGGGTTTGTAGTGACTAATTCATGGGGGCAATAGTGACAAAATTTTCAACTTTTAAAAGGGTCATTAGCAAAAGAGGTAAAGTTGATGTCATTGTATCGCTTCATATGATTAAACAATCAACATGTTATGTTCGAGTTATGTTCAAAAGAAGGATGAAAATGGCAATCATGGGGTTTACCACATGAAAAATCAATGAATACAATTTTTTTTGAAAGTTTAAAAACCATTAAATAGGGTAGAACAACCCATAACCAAACACTTAAGCATTTAAAATGTTTAGGTGTTCAAGGAGTAGTTCGATTGACCATGGAGTCTAAAGATGAATTGTAGAACATTTCTTGGCACTCCCAATGCCATTTATTACCTGTCATTCAAGTGAAAAATGACAAGATATCATGTCCCAAAAATTGGACATTGTTAATCGCTAGAAAAAATAGCCAACAAACAAAAGATTCCCATGACTAAACACATTTGATCCTATTTTCAAAATCAAGATTGATGAAAAGTAAACACCACATGTCTTATAATCAAAATTGGATGAAAGGAAAAACAAACAAAATTTTATGTAAAGATTGTACATCAAGCATCAATGATTTGGATCAAAAATTTCAAATAGGTTTTCACATCCATGGTGATGGGTGTTCCTTTGTTCTCTAAACCCTAATTCCCACAATGTTAACATTAATTCCCCCAATGTTTGGAGGCGTTGTGGGGCTTCCCATAATGATTTATTTCATTTCCTCTAGTCATTTTTGTCTAGTATAGTCTTCAACATTTGGAGGCATCGCAGGGTTTCCCACAACAATATCTCTAGTTTCCTTTAATCGTTTCCCTTTGGTTTGGTCTTCAATGTTTAAAGGCGCCGTGAGGCTTCTCACAATGATCTCTTTTGTTTCCTTTGGTTGTCTCCCTATGGCCTAATTTTCAATGATTAGAAGCATTGCCTGGCTTCCCAATATGATTTTTTCGTTTCCTTTAGTCATCTCCCTTTGGAGCTTGAAAACCACACTTGGAGCTCAAGATGTGCACTTGGAGTTGAGCTTATTGAGCTCATTCATGTGGTTGCTTCTCCTTGTAGGGTTTGTCATTGTTTGATTTGTTGATGCTTTGTATATTTTCCATTGTCCATGTTCATGCCTACCTTGTGTGTGATGTAGGTACGGAATACAACACTTGAACTAGCCAAGGGAAAACAAAAGTTGTTGTGTTTGTTGCAAGTTTGGTCCTTCTCTTTCCTCCTTCATGTAGGAATTTAAATTTGACTACCACCTTAGTCTTCTCTTTCCTTTCTTCAAGCTCAAGCTCAAATTGTTCTTGCCCTGGACATTATTTTTCCTCTCTTTGAGCTCAAGCTCAAACTACCCTAGTCCTTCTTTTTTTTTTCCTCTCTTTTGTTTTCCTCCAACTATTGATGCCTTAATCTTTCTCTCCTTTCCTTTCCTTGAGCTACTATCACCCTAGTCCTTCTTTTTCCTTTCCTCGAGCTTGAACTATTGCTACTCTAGTCCTTCCTTTTTTTCCTTTTTCTCAAGGTCAAGCTATTGCCACCCTAGTCTTTCCTTCTTTCTCCTCTCCTTGAACTTGAGATATTTCCTACCCTAGTCCTTTTCCCCCTTTCTTCAAACTTGAGTTCAAACTGCTACTTGCTCTGGTCATTTTCTTTTTTCCTTGAGTTCAAGCTGCTACTTGCCCTAGTCCTTTTCTCTCTTTTCAAGGTCTTCTTATTCTAATTTTTCTCCCCCCATAACCCCCCTTTCCTAATTTTCTTGGATACTATTCACGCATACAATGTCATAGTTTTGCTACAACATACCCCTTTGTAAGCATCCTATGTTTACAATTGCCTTTAGCCTCTCTTTGGGCTTCTGTAGAAGTGTTACAATTGCCATTTCTATCCTTAGCTAGATTAATTTTACAACTAGTTTTATTAAAGGATACTCTTACTTGTCTTTCAACTTGCTCTTATGTTCTTCATCATATAACATTCAATAATTTGGTTTTTCACCTATCCTTTTGTTCCTTTCTCTCTTTTATTTTGACATTTTAAAAATAATCTGTAGTTTTTTTCTCTATAACCTTTTGTCGCATAATCTTCAAGTATTCAATTGCAATCACAATGTGTGACTTGCTATAATCAACTAATGGTTCTATCCTTCTTGTTATGCCTGCAAGTAATCTTAATAGTGACAACAAATGTGCAAGATGGAAGGGTGTTGGAATAGTAAATATTTGAGAATGTGGGATTTCATATGGAAGAACTTAAGTAGAATCAAATAGGTTTATAGCTCTTCCATTACCTTGATCTAATGTTCTTATTGTTGAAAACCCAACTTCATTTCTAGGTTGTTCCACATAAAATTTAGTCCTTGTTATCTGATTCCATCAAAATTTTGGTCTATTGCATATGTAACATTTTGGATTCTTGCATCATGAACATATGTAATGCCCATGTTCATTAACTCACTAGCGACTGCATCCTCTCCCCATTTTGGGTTGTCATTTCCTGCATCATCCAAGTTCCCAATGTCTTCATTTGTATGATTATTGTCATCTTTTGTTATATGTAGACTATAGGACTAGTCTTATCATCCATAGCCCTAAGGTTTAATGGCCAAACCCATGTTGCCCTAAACTCACTTAATATGTTTTGTTTGGACAAGGATTGGTTGAGTGCTTTGTCAACCCAACTAACTAGTGTTACCTTGTTTGGTTCTAAATAATTGAATCTAACCATGCTACTATCTCTTTCTTTCCTGAAGGCAAACTTGAATGGCTTGAAACAACTCATATTTAGAGGTTGTAATGCATGAGAGGTGTGGGCAAGCAAAATGACCATATTCAAGCCAAATTTATGCATGTTATATAGCTTCTAGAATGACATGTGAGCCATGCCCATCTAGGATGAATAAATGGTGATTAGATTGGGATATGCCATTAGGGATTAACTTGATAAAAAATGAAAGGAACTCCTTGAACAAAAATAAATCATCCATGCCTTTTTTGCACAACCATACATGTCTAAGGTTTACAATTTCTAATGTAATTTTATGATTCCTTCACTTTTGAAAAAATAAAATTTTGATAAAAAAACTTTTATAACATTGATAACAACATTTACAATTAACCATTATCAGGATTTTAAAATAATGTTGTATACTTGTTGTGAGCCTCTTTTGGTCAACATTCTAACTTTTGTTTGTCACTTAGCTTGGATACTTATTTCATTTGAATTCTGGATGTGATTTTTTGAGTATTTATGTTGAACATACAATGTTTGGAGGTTTTTGTAAAGTGAGCTACATGATTCGCTTGTGAGTCCTTAAGCTTTGCAAACCTCTAGTCCCTTTACAAATCAAATTGTTAACTATGGATGCCTATGTTTGAACCAATACCATTAAGAATATTTAGGAGTCCCATCCTTGAATGGTGTAAGGTGGGTAAATGTGAGTTTTGCTACCTTTAATTTGAACCACTATAGTGTTATTGATGGCCCATAGTTTTGCATGTCAAGTATCCAACCAACTATTGTTAGAGCTTTTTCATGTGTTAACACACCTAGTGCCCCATGTTTCCTAGATCTTATCTTATTAATGAGGTGATTTGATAAAGATGTGGAGTATATTCCAAGTTTGGCTAGCCTTCTATAGTGATGTGAAACCATTCTCCACTACATCCATAGCTTCTTCTAAAGCTTTTATTGTCCACTTGCCTCTTACAGTCTTGTTTGTTCTTGTTTATCTCTAGCCAATGTTTTTGGTAAATTATGGAGGAACATTATCCTTCTCAATAGTTTCTTAATGAAAGGCACTAGTCCTCCTTTTGTGAGGGACATTCAACATCATGGTTGATTAAATCCTCTTGCCCCTATCCTTTTATGGATTGGGGATTCACACCTTGCCCCCAACAAAGGTATACCTTGGATTTTTTTGAAATTAAACCAAAACTAGAAAAATTCTGTTAGTTCTAGATATGTGTCAAAAACATGTCCTAACATCTTGAAAGTTTCAGAGATTAAATCATAAAAATCTAAGAAAATTGCCTTAATTAAATTCTCATATCTTGTTATTGTGCAAGTTGTTGGTGTGAATTTGAAGCCACAATTCAAGCAAGTTTGGGGGAATTTGTGAAATCCTAGTTTTCTATTAATTTCTAGTTGTTTTGTTATGTCTATAACCAACCAGCAGTAGCATAAGACTTCTTGTACCTTTCACTATAAAACTTGTCTATAATTGTAATCTTACACTCATCATTTGTCTCATCTACCTTAACCTCTATGTTAGTGTCCTCTTTTACTTTTTTCACTATTGTATTTAGCTAATATTTGAACTTGTCATCACTTTTTCTCTTTGTGCATTCTAGACAAATTGATTTTAATAGTTCTACAATGAACTTAGATAGATTGACAATATGTTTTCAAAGTTGTGTTATCATTCATTTGAGACCTTAACACTATTGCATTAGGAAATAGAAGCTCTAAGAAACTTTGAATACCCTCTTCAACATAATCAACATACTTTGACATGTCTTCTAGAAAATAATGCAAAATTCTTTATTGCAAATGAATTTAAATTCCACTGCAAAGCTTGAAATTCCATGCTCAAATTTTGGAAGGAAAAGTCTTGAAAACATAGTTTTTAGATAACATGGTATTCCTATATCTATCCTTGAATTTTTTTCCCTTATTTGTCACCCCATAAATAAAAAACAAACATGCCATTATGGGTTAAATCAAATCCAAGGATTTATCCAATACCTATAACCAAACATTAAAGGGTTGATTTTCCCACATTATTTCATAAATTCCCAAACAATTGTTTGAAACAATGGGTCAAGCCCAACCCCATTTCCAAACAATTTTGTGTAGAATATTGATAGGGTCCCCTTTTAAGAGAATAGATTTTTTTCTAATTATAATGTTAAACATATTTTGCCCATCTATGATGACAGAATTTGTTTTAATAATGCACCCCTCTCTTATAAAAGTAAACCTACATTGGAAAATGTGTATGACTAGCACTTTGAACCCAAAAAAATCTTCTTTTACAAGTCGGTTCCATATCTTATAAATATTTTTTTCCAATATGGACATAGCTGCCTTTAAACCATGCATAACCAATCTTCTACTAGTTAGGTAACACTTAATAATTATTCTAACATTGGTGAGTCTTTTTCTTTAAAAAATACACATATTTTTGCACATGAGTATGCCCCCACGCGCATAACCAAACATGTCTTTTTTATTGGGTGTTTAAATTATTGGAAAAAATCTTTTAAATTTGTCTTTAGCCAAATGTTTGAAGATAAGTTTCCCTTTGAATGTAAGTAGGTGGTGGAATATATTCATCATAGTTTTTTTTTTAAATTATAAGGGATGTTTGGTTATAGATGGACGTTTGGTTATGAGCTATTCTACCCTACTGCTATCACGTGAAAAGATTGGAAGTGCATTGGAGAGCAGATGCATATGTAGTCTTCCATTTGAAATTTCCATATCATTCTACAAAGTGTGTACATATGACAAGTCTAATAGGTACATATTAATTAAAAGTTCATTCAAGTTCACTCAAGTGTGATCAAGAGATATATTATCCAATCTATAGACAACATACATATGTTTTGTAATACAGTAATGCATGGAATCCTTATTAGGGTAAAGACTGATGTTGTGAGGGTATCTGATGTACAAGGTAAAAACCGAGAGTTTAGGTTCTTGTGACCAGACCCCAATTGACACCATTTTGTTGGAATTAGCACAAAAGAACCAGACTGTGGTATTAGTCTTTTGTTCAATTCAAAATCAAAATTGAAATCATGAAAATATATATATATGAAAATGTGGGCGAGAACCTTAGGAAGGAAAGTTGGATTTGTTTTTTTGAAAAGTTAATAAATAGGCTGAAATTTGTAGTTCAATTTTTTTTCAAAAACTCAAAACTAAGATTGGAGACTCTTTCAAAGAAGAAGAACCGCACAACACTGGTCTAAAACTTCTGGACTCAAATGATTGCTCTACAAATCAATAACTGGATAACACTAGTTTGAACCACCTAATCTCCACCTCTTTTGTGTTACTCACATAATTCTTTAAAATTCAAAGGCCTTACAAGATAGGATTCAATTCATCAGTGTTTCAAATCCTTGAACTAACACAATAAATTTAACAAGTTCAAATTTATTCCATTAAAATACACATTTTTGCTGCATGAATTCAGAAAAATAATTGAAACTTACTTGGCCAAACAAGAAACATATCCAATCATATTCTGTGTACCAGGGTTTGTTCACTTAGAAGTTAGAACTGGCAAGAGGGCATAATGTCCCAATAAAAATGATAATGCAAACTCCACACATACAAATCAGCAATGTAAATACTACTTGCTGCGTTATAAAATTTGGATAAGTATCATTGCAAGTTGTATCACCACTTGTTTGATTCTAATCACCATTTGTGTCACATGGGACGTACAGATCTTATCAATCTTTCCTTAACCAAGATAAATTGCACCCAAGTATTGGATTTAATGTCTTGTTTAACACATTTGCATCATCTAGTTTGGTAATTATGATTACCCATACATGTATGCAGATGCAAACACGTTTCTGATCGTATTCTTCTTCCCAAAGCCTACTGAACAACATAACATTGTTTGAGACCTGATTGACACCAGATAAACCTGAATATTGGGTGAAGATCATTAATCCAGTTTGTGACTCATGTTAATTTCCACAATGAATTAGAGTGGGGTGGCTGTGGGGATCTGAGTTCTGAATGTTATAATGAGCCTCTTTGATTGGCCCATCACAAAGAAATTCTGAAACTTTGAAGACTCCTCAATATTATTGAGATTTATTAGCTCCAAACCAGGGTGTTCGGTTTCAAGTTTTGGGAATTATGTCTCAGGCCAACTCTGGTCCTTGGATTGTTGGTTCTAAGTTTTGGAAAAATAAATATAGAAAGGAACCAGAATTGGACCCACCCTCCAAACAGCCATGGACCTAAACCTGGCCCCAAAAGTTCAAACATGTTATTGTACAAGACTTTCCAATTCTTAACTTTAATTAAAATTTTAAAAATCTGGCTAGGGTTAGAAATGTTTAATTGTGAAACAAATTCAGGCAAACCATTTTTAAAATAATAAGTGGCATAAATGGTGAGGTGGGGAGGGTTGAGTTAGGCATGTAGTTGTTGCTTTTGGAACATGCTTGAAATATGCTAGTTTTTTCTTTTTTTTTGGGTTGGTTTACGCATGTAATTGGTAGATGTGACCATTTTTTATTGGTTGTATTGTGAGCTAGCAACAAGATTTCTTTTTAGTTTTGGGCCATGTGTAGGTAGTTAAAACTGGATCCCAGTAGGGACTAGACTCACTTAGGAATTTTGTTGAAAGACCCAGGAACCAGGAGTCTTGAAATGTGAAGAACCAGGTCCAGAAAGGGACTCAAAGGTCTAACAAATGTTTTAAAATCCCATGAACTGAAACAGGGGTGTTCTTTCAAATTAAATAAAAAGCTGGAACAAGGGACTATAGGTTCTCATAAAAGTTGGAACTGGACCAAACTACAACACTACCCCAAACATGAAAGCACATGAATTGGTATATTGGCCGAACAATATAACTTCCAGGAGGACAACATTGGGGCAAAGCATATGGGACAAAGTGAGACACTATTGGGAACATATTGGGAACACATTGGGAACTTGATGGGGACACATCCAAGACAATAAATATCCCAAAAAAATCCACCACCCTCACTCTCCCCCCAAGAGAAAAACAATTGGAACCCATGCGTGCATGTTGCCTCACCTCATTTGCTACCAAGATTTCCTATGCCTACTACCTGTGTTCTTTGCCTTGCCACTTGTAGCATAGGCTAATGGCAGAAAAAAGGGAAAAAAAAAGCTTGTAATCAAAAGTTAAGGATGGGAACCCATCCATTGAAAGTACAAGGCAAATGAGAACACAAGTAGACACAACTGAAGCAAAAACAAAAGCAAACAATCAACAAAAATCAGGGCCATGAATCATGGGAAAGTTGATTCAACTTGCAAAGTGTCATGTTGGTAATCATAATTATGATGAACCCTGCCAAACTTTTATTAAAGAAAACTTCATTGTCTTGGAATTGCATAACAAGTTTAGACTACAAGTGTCCTACCTGCATTAGAATGATGATAATTCTGAGTTGATGGAAAGTTTCATAAAACAAGAAGACACACATGATCAGATTATCAGCTCAGATTATCAGCTCCAAGCATGATACTGTGAACGGGTCTACCCCTTCTCACCACCATAGATGCCTCCAGGTGTAACCACCCACATGCACTGCTGGCACATAATCCAACCAGCAAATCCAGGGCCTTGCCAAACTGGAAACCCGGCATTTTGGTTCTGGTACTGAAATTCACAGCTGCAGAGAGTAGTCCCCCAAACATTCATGTTGAACTGAAATCCATACACCGCCCTGGGTGCTAGAGTCTGAACTTGAAGATTGTTATCCTTTGAGCTGCAGTGCACAGTAATTGAATAGGGCTCATTGCTGGTGATGCTCACAGACATAGACTGCCCGAGTTTGGTCAAGTTCACTGGCATGTTCAACAACATATTGTGCTGCTTAACTGCCTCACAGCTCCTGCATTTGCTAAATGCAAGGGCTATGGAAGCTATGATGCCACTATGAACCTAGTTAGGTGAAAAAATGTAATGGAAAGAGATTGTTACAACAAATTTTGTCATAAAATCCCCCAAAGGAAAGTTGTCTTAACTTTTTTTTAAAATTTCATTAGCAAAAGAGGTAAAGTTGATGTCATAATGTTACATCATATGATTATGCAATTGACATGTTATGTTCTGGAAAAGGCTATCAAGGGGTTTCCCACATGAAAATTTAACGAAAAGTACAAAAATATGCAAAAAGTTTAAATAATTAGTAGGTACCCACTACCACATGAAAAGATTTGAAGTGCATTGGAGTGCACATGTATTTTAGTCTTCCATTTAAAATTTTCATATCATCATACAAAGTGTGTACATATGACAAGTCTAATATGTATTAATTAAAAGTCTATCAAGAGATAATATTAAGAGTTTATGCAATTGAGTAGATAACAATCTAGGGTTGCCAATGTCCCTTTATGGACGGATGTCCTTGAGACCTTAGGATTTCTTGAATATGTCGTCCCTTGTAACTTTTAGCTTCAGAATAACATTTTTTTGTTCAAGGGATGACCATACAAGTTCAGGTAATACTGAGAACGACAAGAAGATAATGAGGTATGGTGAAGGATGGTGGGGCATGTGATGAAGGATGTCAAAGGGCAACATGGGATGTCAAGGAAGGTTGAAAGGTGATGAGCATCACATGGGAACTCAAAGGTTAACAACAGATGCCAAGGGAAAAACAAGAAATGACAACATCTGAAAGTGGAGTTTCAGGGGATGTCAAGACCTTTTAAGCTTCACTTCTTTTTTCACCCTCATTTTTGTATGAAACTTTTCCAACAAACATATCTGTAAAATGAATAGAATGAGTGGAGTGAACCTATAAGTTTCCCAATATAGCATTGATTTTTTTCATAACCATTGGGAATGTTCTTTTTAAAAAGAGAAAATTTGGATCTTAATTAGGTTATCAATATCAATATCAAAAAATTGGATGTTAAGTTATCAATACTTTGAAAAATAATCACTAGTTATGCACAAAAGTAGGTTATGAAATAAGTGGTTGATTACGATCAATTATCTTGTTGGTTATTAATCATTTAAAAGTTTTTCCTCATTTTAAGTTTTTGTATTTCTATCTTATGTCTTTAACATGCTTAACATTTTAAGATTGACAACTTAGTTGGATGATAATAAAGTCATATGGGTAGGTTATTGAAATTGAAAATTCAATACTAGATTGTTAGGTTATTAATATGTTATTAAAAAAAAATAGTTGGTAAATTATCCATTTGCAAGTTGATAACTAGTTCAAAACTCAATAATTGTTCAACATTGGTTTCAACCTCCTAATCTCCACCTTTTTCCTATTACCAAACATAAATTTTCAAAATTCAAATGCCTTACCACAAAGTGGTTCAAACTCATCAATGTTTTAAATCCTTAAAGTAACACAATATGTTTAACAACTTCAAACTTATTCCATTGAAATACACATTTTGCAACATAAATTGAGAAAAATAGTTGAAATTTACTCAGCCAAACAAAAAAATAAAATGGACTTAATGTATTAAATTTGGTTGATTTAGAAATTACCACTTGTAAAAGAGCATAATATCCCAATAATGCCTGAAACTCCACACATGCAAAACCAAATTACAACTTCATAAATTTTGAATATTATCATTTTTTAACTACCCTTCGTTTAATTCTAATGATGATAGTAACATTGGTGCTAATATAGGCAGATATGCTTAGGGTTCACAAGCCATCATGTTACAGTTCAATGGATTTCATGTTTCAATCTAAAACCAAAATTGAGGATATCCAAGACCTTAGAACATATCTAATTAATTAACTTACTCATCTACTAATTTTTTAACATATGATTTTACAAGAATAAATTTTGATTTGAAATTTGCTTTAAATGGAATGGAAAGGTGTCATTTCCTATTTTGATTTCAGGGAACTTTGTTTTCACAAAATCAACTCTTTTTTTTTCATTGTTTCATTGTCACTAGCAATGTGTAGCAAAGTGGAGCCCAAGTTTTTTATAATCTGAGTTTACGAGCTACTACGCGTAAAAAATCATTTATTTAGAATTACCACTTACAATATTTACCATCTATCATTACCAAAGTTCACAGGTGAGCATTACAAATTGCAACAAATCCTAGCAAGTTATCCCTTGATTCTTAAGGTTCGTAACCATAATCCTCAAGAACTCAATGAAATGTTATGATATATTACCACAAATCAAAAAACATAACCATTATATAAAACCAATTTCATTCATGAAAACAGTTGGTTCTTTGAAGTTTTTGAAATAACCTTCTTTGATTAAAAAAAAATCCGAGCTTGGACATTCTCTTACTCTGAAATATTTGAGAAATTGGAACATGAGGTTATTAAAAAACTCAAATACCCACCCAAAACTTTTGAACATACCACCTTATACGGGTATCAAATTTTTTGAATTAGAATCATACCAGCCTGTTACTCATATTGGATCTTTTTAAAACTCGTAATGGCTTGGACTTGGTATCAGGGTGCAAGGCTGATTTAGGGCAGGTATGTGACGGGTATATATATATATATGATATTGAGATCAACATAACCTCAATATTCAACTGGTGTTACCTCAAGCCCCTAGTACATAGGTATTGGTATGTCTCATGTTATATTAGGCCTGCTTTAGACTAGGAGTTGGGGTCGAAATATTTTGCAGCCAAGAATGAGAAATTTGAGCACTTCTTGGCTCATAATTTGGCCCCAAGTTACTAATAAAATGTTATTTGTTTGAGGGCCAATGAGTTCGTTTCTAACCATTATGGCCCAAAAGTAGGGACTAAGGATTTAACCTCTCATATGCTTTTCATTATTATTTTCTCAGTACCATTTTTCTTCTCATCTTTGCTTCTGTTCTTGAGCTAAACCTTAAAAGTTAGACCACCATGGATGAGTATAGACACAAGATTCCTCCAATTCTTGTGTTTTTCATGGCCATTTCCTAAGTAGAAAAAAAATAGAAACCTCCCTCCATCATTCACAAACAAGCATAGTAGCTCAACAAGAGAAGAAAAAAAATGAAGAAAGATGAAATGAAATATATATATATATATAGGGTTTGATTTATTTTGGTCTTAAAGTGTGGATTTTATCAAAATAACAATATTTTATTTCAGCAACATTGATCCCAAGGGTTGCACATGGCCTCCCACATTGATAGGTATCCCTTTTCTGCCTCGGGGCCTAGTAAGGGCCACGAAAATGATAAATTAAAAAAAAAAAAATTCTTTTTCACCCTTGACTCCTAGTGTAAAGCCCTGGGGCTCATTTCAGTGATTGCACCAATAGGAATGCTTGATTTGAGTACAACCTTGGGCTCGACTCCTAATGTAAAGTGGGCCTTAGTCTGGGTTGGTTTTTTGATACCAGGACCAGTACCAATCCATAGACTAGGGTTCCAGTCTGGTACCCACCCAACACTGGTTATTACTGGTGTTGGGTGGTTCTTACTTTTATAAAAAAAGCCTACTGTTGCATTTTCAGAAAATAAATTAAAATTTTTCTTAGTTTTGCTTCTGGTTCCAAACATAAATGGAACTAGGAACCTGGTTTTGGGTCCAGGTTTTTTTAATAAAAATTAATTTAGAGTGATTTTAATTTTCAAATTTCTGAACTTGGCAATCATGCCCAAGAGGGCTTAGCCATATTTGGCTAGAGGGGGAAGTAGAAAGCTTCACAATTCCTCCTATAATTTGGCTTACTTGTTGGAACCTATTCTGTAAATAAGAGGAGCTTAGATTTTGTTTCCTCGTAATGTGGCGACTTGGGCCCAATTTTTCCTAAAAAAATCCATTTGAACCTTCTTCGACTTCCGTTTTTTTTTTTTCCTCGCCAGGTTGCCAAAATTCGCCAAAAAAGGAAAAACACTGCACCCAATGTGCTGAAATATCATTTCCTGTTGATATTTCGGGCAACGACACAAAAGCCTAATTCGGGTTTTCTCTTTCCCTTTGTTGTCTCGAGAAGGTTTCGCATTTTCTCGCCGGCCGTGCTTTGGAGACGCGAGAGGCAAGCGGAGAAGTGTTGTTGCGCACAGAACCGGGAGGGCCAACAAGACGTAGTCACCTACCTGTAAGCTTTTTGGGAAATCTGTTGAATTCATTTCATCTTATGAACTGTTTCTGATTCGGTGCAGGAGGAAGAGAAGAGATTGGCTTTCCAAGACCTTTTTGTTTTCCTAACTTTGAGACAGACCTTGAAGTTTATAGAACTAATCTCGTCGCAATAGGCTGAATGTAGGTTCCTTCCCCTTGTTTACAACAGGGTTTTAGAAGTTCAGGAATGTTGTGGATTAGACTGACTTGAGGTTTGGTTGTAGCAGACTGAATGTGCCATCGTTTCTCAGCAAGTTTATGAAGAGGTGGAAATTAGGGTTCGTAAATTAGGGTTTAGAGATTGCGTGTTGCTTGTTGCAATACGCTTCTGGATGAGCGAAATCTCTTCGTCAAGAGCTATGGCTACGCCGTTGATAGCGGGGATAGCAGTGGCAGTGACAGCCTTGGCAGGTAAGTACGGGATAGAAGCATGGCAGGCATTCAAGACCCGTCAAGCAGTGCCAACAGTGAGGAAGTACTACGAGGGTGGATTCCAAGCTGTGATGACCAGGAGGGAAGCTGCTCGCATTCTTGGAGTGAGGGAAAGTGTAGCACAGGACAAAGTGAAGGAAGCTCATCGGCGCGTGATGCAAGCAAATCATCCTGATGCAGGTGGGAGTGATTACTTAGCTTCCAAGATTAATGAGGCCAAGGATCACTTGCTTGGTCAATCTCGTGGCAGCGGCTCTGCTTTCTGAACTGTCCATGGTGTCAAACATACATACCACTTTCTGCATCAACTGGAATTTCAACGGAATCCAACTTTGGGAGTTCAATGGCCTGTTTATCTCTGTAGCTCTGGATTCTGCTGATCTGCTGGTCCTTGCTCAGAGCTTCAAAGCACAGACAGCTGGAGGTTTTATGCAGTATTACAAGCTTGTATGGTGCTTGACCCAGGGTTTCAATTCTTAGAAGTCAGATCCCAAGATTTAGTGAACCTGATTTCCTGTTCACCTTCCTAATTATGAACTCTGAATGTAGTAAAACTTTGTTCATTTCTAATGATGTGAACATAGGTGCAATTACTTCAACCATACTTCAAGTATGGAATCCAAAAACCCAAATGTCTTGTTCTCCTTCTAGACTTTTGGTAATTGGGTCTTCGTATTTTGCTGGTTTTCCAGGTGGATATGTTCGGGGGTTTGTCAAAGGCAGGGATGCTTCTTCAAAAGACTACCTGTTTCAAAATTTTGAGTATTTGGACTTGAAGAGAAAGCACGTAAAACTAACACTTCAGTAGAAATTCTTGCTCCATGTTTTCCATCTTGAAATAGTGGGACATTGGTGTTTTGCAACATGCAAAGACTCTTTTTGCATGTTGCGTATTACATTGCCCTAGACTGGTCCCCTCCACTAAATCAAATAAGTTGTTAAGTGTTCATTATGGCAGATGTGTAGATTAGAGATACTTATTTGACCAAAGGCACATCTGGATCACAGAATTGCTGGGCAATCCACCATCATTGCTGGTCATCCTTGGACCATAGGTTTTTTTCATTAAGTCACCCTGTATCAATGACCAGCAATGAGTTATTTGACTCTGCAATCAAGGCCAGATTCCACAATGGTCTCTCCAGTGCCTTGTCATTTTCCTGCACTTCCAGAGCTTCTACTTTTGCCTGTGCATACCTCCATGGTCTCCCCAATCTCTCTATATAAGCTCACCCTGCAGGTGATGATCAAGTTTTTAACCATCTGTATATCAGGATCTACATGAGTCCATTAACTGGTGCTGCAGGCCACACTGAGAAGTGTTATTGTGTTGGTGTGCTATGGTGAATATTACATGTTTTCTCCAGCTGTATGCAGTCTCTGGGAAGCAGAAAGGAGGTTTCTCGGTGGCAGGCCACAATCTCTCTTGCAGCATTGTGGAATTCCTGATGCTTACCATGTAGATGGGGCTAAGATGACCATTGAGTGGATTCTCTTCAACACCTCTGATCCACATCCCTTCTACAACTTCCACTGCTAGTGGATTCAGGAGCTTTATTGCTAAGAAACCTTTTTAGGAGCTTTTATTCTGCTGATCACTGTTTTTCTATCTGTATTCACTTCTTTGCAAGCCATATGCGTGTTGTGAGCACAAAACAGCTGGTATGTCTCAAACTTGCCTTACAATTTGTGTGTATAAGCTATAGATCTCTTGCATACCAATGGGACTGACTTCAAAGTTCAAATGGATCATTGTTGCTCTAAACTTGCGTTTCTTTATTTTTCTGATCCTCTTTTCTGGTTTGGTGTTTCTCTTTTTCTTCTGTTTTTTGTTCCTCTTTCTTCTTGGATTTTGTGGTCTTCTCCTTCTCTTTCAGGTTTTCTGGTGCTAACCAGCATCATTGCTAACTCTTTCCCTCTACTGCCACTCTTGTGACAGAAACTTAGTACAGTAGTTATGTATGACATTGACCTCCACCTACTGTCAGGAGCTGATGAAGTCTGGGCAAGTTATGCTAGCTAATCACTACCATCTATCTTGCTGTGGAAGGTCTCTGAAAGTGGGTATAACTGTTGCTGTTTTTCAATACACTCCTCAGTTTTTCTTTTCATTTCATATGTTTTGTTGTTTGTTTGTTTTGTTCTTCTGTTCTTTAGGGTTGGGTTTCCTTTTTTTCCATTCCGTATGTTCTGTTATTTGTTTGTTTTCTCTTTTGTGTTCTTTAGGGTTTAGTTTCCTCCTTTTTTATTTTCATATGTTTTGTTGTTTGTGTTTTCTGTGTTTTCTCTTCTTTAGGGGATTGTTTCATGTTTTTTCAAGTTTGCTGGTATGTGTCAGATCTGAAAGAAACTGGATACATTAGCTATGCATAACCTTAGTATCTAGTCATCTCTCTATTTTGAATAAGTTGACTTAAATTACAGGTATGGAGAAACTCTCAGCATTTCTGAAGATATTTGTTTCCACTACCATGGCCATAAGAGATATATCATAACTGGATTGACCTCAAGTGGTTGCATTCTCAAGTGCATTTTCTTTGCTTTCCATTTATTTCCCTTGCTACTGTTCCAAGTATAATACTCCCTGCCAATTCTTAATTCCAGTGATGAGAATTTCAAGGAACTGGTATATGGGTGATTTTCTATAATCTTTTGTAGGTTCCTTACTAATTTTTCATAATCCTTTGTATTTTTGTCCCTGGACAATTTCAGAAACATTTTCAAGTATAATTAGCTCATTTCCAAATGTAACTACTTCACACTACTTTTCTAATAACTATCTCTTATATAACTAACATGGATATGGAAAGACAAATTAAATTTTACGTTGACATAAATAATGATGAATTATTGATAATCATATTGAAACATAATAAGAAGGAAAATTGTCATTGGTAGTGTGTAGGAACATGGAGCCCAAGTATCATTTGTGGTAAAGGATTATTTGTTTGGGAGTATTATCTTAATGGTTCATAGCTTTTGGTGTGTTATATCACCCAATTATTTAATTACACATATTTAGAATACCCCACAATTTGTTGGAATCAATCTCCTAGAATGATTTCTAGATTTCCATTTCATTTTTAAATAAATAATTTGGTTCAAACTTTGAAAACAAAATTTGATTAGGTTGGGGGATTAAACTAGTTTGTTTGAAAGATGAAAGAGGTAAGTACAAAACACTACTATTTGAAACATTTACCTTGGGTTGATATTAGTCATCCAATTTTGTAATGGTGACAAAGACCAATAATTTCTTTAAACGTATTGGTCTCTTCTAAACCCTCAAAAAAATTTATTTTTGTGCATAACATTATTATAACTTAAACCATCATAAATCCTTCCAATCATACTATCCATCAAACTTATTTTATTTTACTTATGATAACTAGCATATTTAGGACAAAACAATACCCCAAGGCCCGTGTTAATTTATAAACTTTAACTAATATAAACAATATCCTTCATTTAATCCAATACTTTTGTGATTTTTACCTTGCAAACACAAATAGGACCATGTGTTTGGTCTCTTGTAAGTTATCTAATACACACTTTGTGTCCCCCAAGGAACTATGCTTTCTCATAGCATAAATTTTGTTTGTTGTTCAATTTACAATTGCATCTATTTTAGTCATCAATTCAAAATAATTTAACTATTTCAAGCATTTGGGATTCAATTTCACCATTCAAGTGCTTATTGGCATGTTGGATGTTACCTTTAGTAATTCAAGGTTTATTGGCAATCAATTATTGACCATGTGAGAACTAAATGGACAAATCTTCAAGGAGGAAATGAGGTTTGCATTCTTCTTATTGTGACAATCCAAAAATATTCTTAACCACTTACCAAATATGCATTCAACCACATTTAGTTGACAAATAAATTTGTTTCCTTTTGACAAATAGGTGATTCTCATTTTCAAAGATAAACCCCATCCTTGTAAGTTGCAAATTTTGTTGTTATTATATATTCTAAATTACATACTTATTGATTAAGATTTTTTTTTTCATGTTTAATAAAAAGAAAGTAACAATTTAAAGAAAAAAGAAAATGATGTCAATGTTGCAACCTTTAGCTTGCGCTTGCAACCACCTCCTAACAATAATAAGATATGTTCTTGGGATAAAGCTAAGTTGAAGGCTTGATAATGAACTACATAAGTGCAACACCCAATCTCTAACACATAAGGAAAATGCAACACCCACCATGACAAAGTGGAAGCATTTGGAGTCAATCAAGAATTCCCATATGAATTTCCCCTTGTAGAATTGAAATTTTTTAATAATATTAAATGTTCAAAATAAGGTTTAAAGAATCAAATTTTGTCCAAATTGAATGATTTTCATATTGTTGGAAACGTCTTAAGAAAATTTATAAGGTAGTAGTGGACCTTTTCATTAAAAGCTATGAAAGTTTGAAAAGTCAAAACACAATTTACCAAAAAAAGGTCTTAATCATTAAAATGTCAATATGGAAAGGCAAATGTTGATTAACATGAAGATTGGAAGCTATCGATGAGAGCTACAAGATGGAGTAATTGCATAATTAATTTAGTTAATTCAAAGGAATTGCAATTCTCCAAAGTTAATCTCCCAATTTCAAAGATGAAAATTGGAAATCTCATGAATTTCAACCATTTCAATGTAGTCCATGTGAGGAATTATAAAATACAATGGAGGGGAAATAACATGTCTTGTAGTGATGAAGTGTGCATGAACTTGTGATGAGTTAGTGGCCCATTTTTTGTTATAATATCATGTAATGCTATCTTTGTTTGTTTAATTGAAGTGAATGAAAAAATGTCTCTTGTTCTATTCATTTTGAAGACAATTGAAAATAGTTTTAAATACACCTTAAGTTCCAAATTCAAATACTACATGATTGAAATTTACCATTGATACCACTTGACAAGCTAAATGGTGCATCAATCACAAGACCAATATTAACCGTTGGGGACTAAACTTCAATAACCAATAAAAATCAAATGAATATTGTTTAAAGGTTTAATTCTTTATTTTTATTTCTTGGTAATTCCATAAAGATTAACCATATAAAAACTTTAAGAGGAATATATAACCTTGTAACACCAATTATATTGAAAATCATTTGTTCAATTCACCACATTATAAGGTTTAGATGGGACGACCATTATTTTAGCCCAAATAGTGCCACACAAAAGTTAACAAACATTGAAGTTAATTCAACACCTTCCAAATCACCCTAAAAGATTTGCAAATTCCATTTATGATGAGACAAGATTAATGTCAACACTTATGGAAATCATCATTTCAAGGGGAAATAATGTCATACAAGACATCTAATGACACCAACATAGATTGTGGAATGTTCACAAAACTTTAAAACAATTGTATAGGGTATAAAATAATTCATATTGATATGTAACTCATGTAGTTTAATCATCATTCATGGATGCAAACATTCATTTTTCAACTTTTGTGCATGAAATTCATCCATCCTCAATAATGGATGAATTTTGTCCACCATTATCCATTTTTGTCCATAATGGTTATTCTAGAAATTGTGCAATATCATTACTTGGACAATGAACCATATGCATGGCTTAATGAAATTTTCATGGCATAATTTCCTATACAACTATAAAATATGTAAGACAATAAAATAATTTGTAAAGTCCACGAATTAAGGGACAAGATTGACTAGTTTAAAAAAATAAGTGGTGAGAGATGTAACAAGGGATGGAAGTAAATTACTAATGAAAATAACAATGTGTAAAACTAGTTTTTGAACCAAAATTAGTGCAAAAATTAATGCCTTATCTCGCATGTTCATCATTTTCACATGAAGGACACAATGCACAAACTATGGAAATGAAAAAATTCATCACATTTCAAATGTTGCAAAGTGAAGAGAATGCAAGACAAATGATAATACAAGGTCAAGGTGAAAACACATTACAGGTGAATCAATTATCACCAAAAAAGATGTATAACTAGTATCATAGTACGCAATAAGTTTAAATTTTGATGACATCATTTGACAATCCTATACATAAGCAAAAAGCCCTAGAATGTGCACAACAACATTTTGGGATTCAAATTTCAATTTAAATCAAGATTAATTTTGATCCAAAT
>Ga0116227_10003742_pt1 | contig 33592 bp, 26 predicted proteins | sample S1TSphgellanicum_FD_89693 | JGI IMG/M metagenome (GOLD analysis project Ga0116227, IMG submission 89693) | Host-associated microbial communities from peat moss isolated from Minnesota, USA - S1T2_Fb - Sphagnum magellanicum MG | ecosystem: Host-associated > Plants > Peat moss > Unclassified... | reverse complement strand
CGCCAGGTGCTCCAGGATCCGGCACTACCATTGTAACTAATGATAGCGGCACCTGGGTATACAACCCAACAACCAATACATGGACCAATATTAATGGGCCAAAAGGAGACAAGGGAGATGCCGGAGTAGTTGGAGTTGAAGGAATGCCGGGTGCATCAGGTATGCCAGGTATACCAGGATCCGGCACGCCAGGTGCTCCAGGATCCGGCACTACCATTGTAACTAATGATAGCGGCACCTGGGTATACAACCCCACAACCAATACATGGACCAATATTAATGGATCAAAAGGAGATACAGGTGTTGCAGGTCCACAGGGTATTCAGGGATTAAAAGGGGACACAGGAGAGACAGGCCCACAGGGTCAGGCAGGTCCTAGTGGAGAGGCAGGGCCTCCTGGAGTGCCAGGAGAGACAGGTCCACAGGGGCCGCAGGGCATCCAGGGATTAACAGGAGCTACCGGTCCAATTGGTCCTGCGGGAGCTTCTACACCTCAAACCATTACGCACACATTAAATTCTAGTGGTAATATACTTACCAGTACTGTTAATAGCCAAAGCCCAACAGCTAGCATTATTAATACAAATGTTTTAAGCCTAAATAGTAATAATGAATTAGTATCTACCATAAATGGCGTAGTTTCAACAGGAGTTGTAAGTTTAACAGCTACAGAAGTAGATGGTGTTATTGGTAACGAGGTAACCAATGCAACCAGCAATGGGGGATTGATAAGAGCAGGAGCAGGAACTTTAGCCAGCCCTTATACTTTGGGGCTTACACCAGGAACTACCAATGGAGACCTGATGATATGGGATGGAACAATATCAGCCTGGACTCCAAAACCTGGTCAAAATATCTATACTGCAAATGGTTCGCTTACTTCAGCCCGAACCCTAACCAACAACTCATTTCCACTTACTTTTGAAGGGAGTCTTGAAAGAACTATATTTTCTTCTGGAGGGACATTATCTCATGAAGGTATAACAGGAGCTGCAAATTTTAGCCTAATCAGTGCAGATTTAGATGGCAACGGAGCAAAGTCACGATTGATACTTCAGGCCTTCTCTGAAAACGTTGTCAACCTTACAGCTTATGGAGACACAAGAGGTTTAAATTTTATTACCAATAATAATACAACTTCTGCACCTATTAAGTTTATGACCACCCCAGGAGGAAGTGCCAATAATGCACAAGACAGGATGATTATTACAGGAGAAGGAAATGTTGGAATTGGCACAAATGACCCTTTAGAAAAATTAGATATTCATGATGGGAATGTAAGTATACGTACCATAAATTTAAATGCAGGTTCGGTAGCAGATAAGATAGTTGTAGCAGATGCAGATGGCGTTTTAAAAACAATGAGTTCAGTAATGCCGAAGTTTTTCTATATGCCATCGATTGTTTTTAACGTTTCTACTATCACAGCTGGTTTGACTAAAGATTTACATCAGGAATATGTAAATCAATTCGGAACACCGCAAGTAAGTAGCAGTGGAGCAAGCGGGTCTATTCCTACTTTGGATGCCACGGCACTGGAATATTATATTACGTATTACGACACAGCATTATTTGAAAATGTAAGTATTGATGCTAATGGGGTACTAACCTATGATGTTAAAAGCACCAATACAACGGGTTATTCTTTTATGAACATTGTATTTTCTGTTAAGTAAAATTAGACCTTTTAAGGAATTTTAACTTGGGAAAATTTAAGAATTAAAGATAAAATATAGGTTTTGAATTCTCATTGCCAATTCAAAACCTATAGACTAGGTGTTATGAAAAAGATATTAAAATTAATTATTTAAATAATGGTAAGACTTCTCCCTATTTTTATTATGTTATTTGTTGGGGCTGCTTTTGGTCAATCTCCCGGTGGTGTTACGACAGACTTATCACTTTGGTATAAAGGTGATAAAGGTGTTACAATCGATGCAGGCAAATTTGTAACACAATGGGTATCATCTTCAGCTAATGGTGTAACACTTACGCCAAGTGGAGCAGCAATATTGCCTTATAATGATCAGACAACCTACACACGTACATTTAATTTTAATCCCACAATTACTTTTGATGGGACAAACAATTACTTAAGAAACACTTCAACTGCCTATCTCAATTCGGCAGGGTCAGTACATTATATTGTGGTTGCTAAAGGAACCAATAGGAGTACTGCTACAAGGAGCTTGTTTTCAATAGCAGGGAATGATGATGGATTTTTCTATTCTGGTGCTGGGGGAAATACAGCATTTCCAACGATTGGAAATAATTTCAATAGTACTGCCGCCGCAATTACTTCGGTTGAAGATTTTGGAATCTATTCAGCAATATTGCCTAAAACTGCAGTTCAAGGAACACAAAGAGGATTTTATAATGGTTTGAAGAAGAATTATCCTTCTCCATACCCTTACACTGGCGGATCCTATTCTTTACCAACAACTGGTGCTTTCATAGGTGCTGATGGAACGACAGGAAATAATTTCCTTGGAGATATTGCAGAGGTTATTCTTTACCATAATACAGGTGGGGCTGATCTAATTGATGCTAATCTTGAGAAGATACACAGTTATTTAGCAGTGAAGTACGGAATCACATTGACTTCAACACAAAACTACCTAACATCGTTGAATCAGGTTGTCTGGAATGCTGCAGCCAACACAGGATATACAAACAATATTTTTGGTGTAGGTAGGGATAATGGATCTGATTTACATCAGAAACAATCTAAAAGCACAAATACTGCACAAAAATTAGTTATTGGAAATGCGAGTACTTTATTTAGTACAAATGCTTTAAATACAAATGCTTTAACAGAAGGACAATTTCTTTTAGTGGGAGATAATGGTTTGAAGCAAAGTCTTACTGTACCATTTGCTTACACAGCAGGTTCTAACGGAACAGCAAACTATCGTTTTGAATCTATCTGGAGAGTACAAAATTCAAATGGTGTAGGAACCGTTACGGTAGCCTGGCCCAAAAGTGTAAAAAATCTATACTTAGTACAGTCCTCAGATGCCTTTTTTGATGGAACAGATACTTTCACAGCAATGATTACAGAAGTAACTGTAAATGGGGTGGTTTACAATACGGTGAATGTAACATTAGCAAACGGACAATTCTTCACCTTTGCAGGTTTCGCAAATGCTCCTGGAGGTGTAGCTGGAGGTCTGTCTTACTGGTACAGAGCTGATAAAAATAATGTCAATACAGGCGCCGCAACAGATGTAACAGGATGGACAGATATGTGGAGCGGAACTACCGTTGCAAAGTTAGGAACAAATGCTTTGCCAAAATATGTTTTAGGAACATCTGCTTATTTCAACTTTAATCCTGGGATTAACTTTACAGCAGTAACGCAGACCTTAGGCAATAATACTGTACGTACCTTGACGAGTTTAAATTATGATGTCTTTACTTTTACTAAAGAAGGTTTGACCGATAGGGGAGGAAATCCAAGATTATTCAGCACTGGTATGGATAATGTAACTATGAATGATCAAAACTGGGACGGTTTTGGTATTTTTCCAGCTACTACCAATTTAGAAAGAAGACCTTATGGAGGTGGTACACAATTTCCAGGAGTAGCTCCCGCTTTTAGTGGAACCATACCAAGTATTATGTATTTCAGAAATACCAACATCTCTACGAGCAAAGGTTTGAACGGGGCTTCAATGGCAACATCCACTGCTTATAGTCCTGTAGGTTCTATGTTTGGAGGGCATGTTTTTGGAGATACCCGCTTTTCATCCAATGGAAGTGATAATGCGGGATTCATAGGTCATATAGGAGAAGCGATAGTTTATGGTGCAGGAACTTTATCGAATACAGAACGCAGAAAAGTTGACTCTTATCTTGCCATCAAATATGGAATTACATTAGGACAAGTGGCTACAGAACACTATTTGGACACAGAGGGAAATATGGTTTGGAACGGTTCAGCAAATACAACTTACAATAATAACATCTTCGGGGTATCAAGAGATGATACTGAAGCATTCCATCAAAAAGTATCAAAAAGTGTCAATAGTGGTACGATACTTACAATTGCTACTACTGCGGATTTCATAAATCCAAATCAGGATCTTACACGTAAAGAATTTGCTAATGATAAGACGTATTTCATGTTAGGAGATAATAATGTTACCGCTACACCGCTGGTTAATATTACCCTAGCAGGCAGTGCGGGCTATCATATCCCAAGGATCTGGTTATCTCAGCGAAGCAATACACCGGGCGTACTATCCTTTGAAGCAAATCTGGCTGCTTATGGAAGTTTGTTTACCGCAGGCAACAATGTTTATATGCTGGTGGCAGACAATGCCGCTTTTACAGTCAATGTCGCACAGGTACCAGGTAGTTTTACCGGTGGTAAATGGGTGTTTAGTTATAATTTTAATAGTAATGCGGCTCTGAGATATATCACCTTTGCACAAGTGCTTACCCCGGTTCAGAAACTGATCATCACTAATTCGATGTTGCCAAGTAAAGTACAATAAGCAATAATTTTTTTTATATAGATGTTAAAGAACCATCAAACTATTACGCCTTATAACAAACCTTAAATAATGGTTTTGTTTCCGGTAAGAATTCAACCTTGTTAAATATATAGACTGGCAATGCCGAAGTTGTATGGCTAATGAGAAATCCCAGACTTGCCAATCAGGTTTAATAATTACTTTTTATAAAAGGTTTAAATAGCAGCATAAAGCATATGCAATTGACGTGCAATAGAATTATAAGTTTTACCTAAAAATAGTAAATCATGAAATTAGAAATCAAAAATATATGTTTTATACCTGCTTTTTTCTTTAGTGGTGCCTTGCTTGCACAAACAGTCAATACAGGGGATTTGTACATTACTAATGGTACAATTATGTCCACAGTAGGCGCCATGAATAATAAGAGTAGCGGTAATTTGCTTAATGACGGAGATTTTTTTGTCTACAGTCATTATAACAATGATGGTCTGGTGACTTTCTCTGCTGGTGCTGCGACAGGTACAACGCATATGCGGGGACTTTTTGGCGCCCAGGATATATCGGGAAATATGCCAATGGAATGGTACAATGCCGAATTTTTCAATATCAAGGCTCAACCCGCTTTTCATCTCTCCAATGAAGTGAGTATATCGGGAACTTCAGATTTTCAGCAAGGAATTGTAGATGATGATAATTTCGCAGGATTGTTGATATTTGAGAACGGAGCCAGGTCTATCAATGTTGATGATCAGAGCCATGTAGATGGTAAGGTACAAAAAAATGGAGATGAATCATTTATTACCCAATAGGAGATAAGAACAAATACCGATTTTCGGGTATCTCGGCTCCAGAAGCAGTGTTAAGCAGCTTTACAGGTAAGTTTTTTTATGAAAATTCAAATTCTTTGTATCCACATACTAAGAAATCAAAAGAGATCAGCATTATCAACAACCAAGAATATTGGACTTTAGATAAAACCTCAAGCAATTCAGACGTTATGCTTACCCTTAGTTGGGATGAGTCTTCAAGCACACCCGCGAACATATTGGCAGCTCCACAAAGTGATATACACATTGTACGCTGGGATGCCGCTAAAAACCTATGGGTTGACGAAGGTGGAGTTGTTGACAGCGTAAATAAAACAGTCACTACTCCGGTAAATGTTTCAGGATATAATGTTTTTACCACAGCCAGAGTTGATGAATCCTTAATAGTATTGCCTTGTAGTACCCTTACTGTCTATAATGCCGTATCACCAAACGGAGATGATAAAAACGAATATTTTAAGATTGACGGGTTATCAGATTGTTCAGCAGGTAATACGGTTGAAATCTACAATCGTTGGGGAGTTAAAGTCTTTGAAACGACTAATTACGGTTCTAATGGGAATGTATTTAGAGGTTTTTCAGAAGGAAGAACCACTATTTCAAAAGGTGAATTACTTCCTTCTGGTACCTATTTCTACATTTTAAATTTCATAAATAAAACAGCAGGTAATCCAACAATTAAAAAATCGGGGTATTTATACCTAACAAATTAATCAATTTAAGAAACTAAAATACAATTTCGAATCCTAATTGTTGTACAAGTTTTATTAGGGATTATAATTGTATATGTCTAATTACTGGATGCTTATAGTGTCATGAGTTAAATTTAATAAAATGAAAACAAAAGTAATAGTATTGGTTTTAATGTTAACTGGTTTGGTGGGATTCTCCCAGCAAGATGCTCAGTTTACACAATATATGTATAATACGATCAGTATAAACCCAGCTTATGCCGGTTCAAGAGGAGCAATGAGCATTTTTGGACTTTATCGTACCCAATGGATCGGTCTGGATGGTGCACCGAAAACCAGCAGTTTTTCATTAAATACACCTCTAAATAACAGTAATCTAGGGCTGGGAATTTCATTTGTAAACGATAAAATTGGACCAACCAATGAGAATGCCTTTTCGGCTGATTTATCCTATACGATACCAACTTCCGAGACCTTTAAGCTGTCTTTTGGAATCAAAGCTACCGCTGATTTGTTCCATCTGGATATGAATAAGCTCAATGCTGAACATCAAGGTGATCCGCAGTTTCAAGATTTAAAGAGCAAATTTTCACCCAATATTGGAGCAGGAGTATATTTGCATTCCAACAAAGCCTATATCGGTTTATCAGTGCCCAATTTTATCGAAAGCAGCCGCTATAGTGATAATGATGTAGCAATCTATAGAGAAAAGATCAACTATTATTTAATAGCGGGTTACGTATTGGATTTAGATCATTATCAATATGTAAAATTCAAACCAGCGCTGCTTACTAAAATAGTAGAAGGAGCGCCATTGCAGGTAGATGTTTCTGCCAATTTCATGTTTAATGACAAGTTTGTTGTAGGGATGGCTTATAGATGGAGCGCGGCAGTGAGTGCTATGGCAGGATTTCAGGTAACCAATGCAATGTATATAGGATATGCATATGATCATGAAACAACCCGTTTAAGTAATTATAACTCTGGATCTCATGAGATTTTTCTGCGTTATGAATTCTTTAATAATTATAGTCGTATAACCTCACCAAGATTCTTCTAAATCCTAATTAAAGATGAAAATTAAATATATAGTTTCTGCCATTTTTTTAGTACTTACAGCACTAAAAGGAAATGCGCAAAGAGTAAGTGAAACCAAAGGGGATAAATATTACCTTCAATACGCTTATGTAGATGCCATTGCTACCTATGAAAAAGTAGCCGCAAAGGGGTATAAAGACCAAAAAATGTTTCAAAGGCTTGGCAACGCTTATTATTTTAATGGCGAATTAACTAAGGCAGTGAAATGGTATGATGCTCTTTTTGAAATGAGTGCCGAACAAGAATTAGAATATTATTACCGCTACTCTCAAAGCTTAAAAGCAATAGGGGATTACGCTAAGGCGGATAAAATTCTCGAAAGCTTCAATAAAAAAATAAGTACCGATAGAAGAGGAATATTATTTGAAGATAATAAAAATTATCTTGAGCAAATAAAAGCTAATTCAGGGCGATTTGAAATAGCTGATGCCGGAATCAATTCAAAGCAAACCGATTATGGGACCGCTTTTTTAAATAATAAGCTGGTATTTGCCTCAGCAAGAGATACTGGAGGCATTGTTAGAAAAACATTCAAATGGACCAATAAGCCCTTTACCAATTTATACACAGCAGAATTAAAAGCTGATGGAACAGTTGGAAAACCAGAAAGATTTGAAAAGAAAATCAATTCAAAATTTAACGAATCGACTCCCGTTTTTACAGAAGATGGTAAAACAATGTACTTTACTCGTAATAACTTTCTGGATGGTAAGAGAGGTAAAGATGACCAGAAAATTACTTTATTAAAACTATATAAAGCAGAACTTGTTAATGATAAATGGGCTAATGTAAGCGAATTACCTTTCAATAGCAATCAATACAGTACTGCGCATCCAGTATTAAGTATAGATGAGAAAAAATTATATTTTGCTTCAGATATGCCCGGGACGCTGGGACAATCAGATTTATATAGCGTATCTATTAATAGCGATGGTAGTTATGGTAAACCGCAAAACTTAGGGCCATCAATCAATACAGAAGGCAGAGAGACTTTTCCATTTATATCAAAAGAGAACGAATTGTTTTTCGCCAGCGATGGACGGCCAGGATTAGGAGGACTAGATATATTTGTTTGCAGAATAAATAACGATGAAACATTCACCGTAGTGCAAAATGTAGGTGAGCCAATAAACAGCAAGCTGGATGATTTTGGTTTAATTATCAATAGCGAAAATAAAACTGGATTTTTCTCTTCCAATAGGGAAGGCGGTCAAGGAGATGATGATATATACCGATTTGTCGAAACAAAAAAACTCCTTTGTGAGCAAGTATTAAAAGGCACTGTTATTGATTTAGAAACCGGAAAAATACTGGACAATACAAAAGTAACTCTGCTGGATGATGAGTTTAAAATAATAAGTGAGGCCATAACAGGAACTAATGGTACTTATAGATTTAATGTAGATTGTGGTAAAACCTATTATCTAAGAGTGGCTAAAGAAAATTATCAAACCAAAGAAATCTCAGTTTTAATAAAAACTATAACAGGGGTAACAAGTCTTGAGATCCCATTAGAAAAACGAATCAAAGAAATAACTATTGGGACAGATTTGGCTAAAACGCTTGATATTCCCATTATTTACTTTGATTTGGATAAATTCTTCATCCGCAAAGAATCTGCCATTGAGCTAGAAAAAATCTTAGCGGTAATGCAACAATATCCCAAGATGAAAGTCGATGTTCGTTCTCATACAGATAGTCGTCAAACAGCAAAATACAATATGGCATTATCAGATAGAAGAGCTAAATCTACAATACAATGGTTGATTAAAAATGGTATTGCAGCCAATAGATTGACAGCAAAAGGATATGGCGAGAGTCAGTTAGTGAATCATTGTTCTGACGGTGTCTCTTGTGATGAGGCAGAACATCAACTAAACAGAAGAAGTGAATTTATTATCGTTTCGATTGAATAATTGGCGAGTATTGGCGATCTGGTAACATTTTGATATTGCAGATAGTTTTCTCAAATAAATATTTCAAATATGTAGTATATTATTTATATAATCATCTCAAAGCCTACAACATAGTTCTTATAGTAAACATAAAATTGGAAGATTATGTTTATGGACATGCCCTCTAGATTGCAGTGAAGTGATTAATCATTATGGTCGGAGGGCTTGATTTATTAAATGCAGGACTAATCCAATGATAAGGTTTGTGCTTACAATTGAGGAAGAAGTCATTTTTTATTATCTTTTGGATTGAATAATTTGGTAACCATAGTTCTTATAGTAAACATAAAATTGGAAGATTATGTTTATGGACATGCCCTCTAGATTGCAGTGAAGTGATTAATCATTATAGTCGGAGGGCTTGATTTATTCAATACAGGACTAATCCAATGATAGGGTTTGTCCTTAGAGTTGAACAAGCAGTACATTTATTATTATCGTTTCAATTGAATAATTGGCAAGTATTGGAGAGCTCCTAACATAAGATTTTGTGTTTTTAATTTATTGAAAAAGAATTATTATTGAAAAAAGCAAAAACAATGATCAATATTGTGTGGATATTGAAATAAAAATCAGCTGATAAATAAGTAGTTGTAGAATATATTGAAAGATTGTTATAATTATAATCCGCCAATTTTGATATTGCAGATAGTTTTCTAAACTAAATATTTTAAATAGCTAGTGTATTATTTAGATGATCCTCTCAAAGCCTATAATTAAGTTTTTATAGTAAACATAAAATTGGAAGATTATGTTTATGGACATGCCCTCTAGACTGCAGTGAAGTGATTAATCATTATGGTCGGAGGGCTTGATTTATTAAATGCAGGTTTTTGATTTTGGAAAAAATACAGGTGAAAGCTTTACCATCAATATACAATCATTAATGTGTTTTCTTCCACAAGCCTTTTAAGGGTATCATTACATTGTTGATCAAGAATTCCTGCAGAGAATTAGTATCGATATAATTTAAAACGCATCAAAAAATGAATACTAAAGGTCATTGTTATCCAAAATATATCATTCTTCAGGCAGTGTATTTTAAATTAAGATTTACACTTAGTTACCGTGATGTTGAGGAACTAATGCAAATTAGAGGAGTGCTTGTGGATCATGCTGCAATTCAGCGCTGGGTTTATAAGTCTGCACCTTTACTTGAGGCAGAGATGAAGAAGAGAAAAGGCAGAGTGGGGGCGTGCTGGGAAAGATGCGCTTAAGGCACGGCTGAAATTGTATATTTACTGCGTCTGGTTCTCGCTTTTAGTTTCCTTTGAACCACGTCTTACAAGAGTATAAAACTCTTTTAAATGCCACCAGGCTGGGCACATATCAAGGTCTCCTTTGTAATGGTATATAGTGAGAAAACAGCTTTTAAGGAAAAGCTGGGAATCTGTGATTCTCGCCCATGGTTTTAACTCCACTTCCTGGGGTGGGGGAGCGGCTTCAAAATAGCGTTTTATTTCTTCTGGGGTCATGGGGCAAAAATAGGGAAAAAGTATAGGTCTGTCAAGGGTTGGGGGGTATTTTAGAGGCAGTGCTTTTTAGGTGCTTTGCTTGCTTTTGTTCCAACTGTACTGGCAGTCATAGAATTATCCTGCCGATTTTTTATTTTTACTTTTTAGAATCAGTTTCAAACCCTTTAAAAGGGTCATTTTCTATAAGGTTCTTTTCTATGTCCTTCCCGGTGATGTCTTTGGGGCCGCTTTGGGATTCCTTACGGGGGGTCTCCGGGTCATAAGGGCTGCTCTTTTGACCTGTGGTTTTTGGGTCTTTGTTTTGGTTTTGGAATTACGGTTGTCCTTGTCGTAATTTTTCGCTGTATGGGAAGTTGTTATTTTATTTTTTGAATTAGATTATTGGTGTTGTTTTTTTTAAGGGGTGGCGGGGGGCAGGTTGGGCGGTATGGGCGTGATTGTCCGGGTCGTTACGAGAATCGAATTCGGAGTGATCATATAGTGAATATATAGTTTTATTTTTTGGAGCTACTCCCGCTATACGTTGCAATCTTTTGTGCCGAACCCCGGCACAAAAGGATTTCCACTGCTATCGGGGCTATGACTATTTTATTAGTAATACTTCATTCTAAAATTAAATCGCACACCAGTACCTGTCAAATTGAATGATACTAAAAATTACTATAGATGGTATAATAATTATCCCATACATATACCACAATTGGGTGGCTTTGTGTACTTTTATCATACATATAGATAAGTTACGCTATATCATTGACAATATGAGTAAAACAACATTTGATAATTTAACGAGGAGCAGCATTTGGACAGCATATAATAATTTATGCTTCTATTGTAGTCAATCTCTAGATTGGGGAGATTTACAAATAGACCATATAATTCCTGAATCTCTTGAAACTAACCCAAAAGAATTTGAAAGGATTAAAAATGAGTTAGGTTTAAATAAAAACTTTGACCTAAATGCAATTTATAATTTGGTTCCTTCGCATAGCAAATGTAATTCAAGGAAAAGCAATGATATTTTCCCTAAGAATACTAGTCTTTTTTATCTTTCACTTGCTCTGAAAGCTGAAGTAAAAGTCAAAACTGAAATTGAAAAATTGAAAAAAAAGAAAAATAAGGGATTGATCATTTCAAAACTTCAATTTGCTCTTTCAGCAAATATTATAAATACAGAAGAGTTAAAAAAAATTTTAAAAGATGCTGAGAAAAAAGATTGGGAAATTAGAGAAATCAAATTGCCGATCGGGATTGAATTTATTGATGAAATCTATGATATTTTTTACTTAAATACTGACTTTTCAAGTTTCTTTGACAAAAAGCTAATGATTTATAATGATGTTGAATATTTAGAATTATCTAATGATAACGGTGATACAATTAATGTAGCTACATTAAATGAATGGAAAAATGCAACAGAAAAAGGATTTTATCCTATGACAACATATGCAATAAAAATGTCATATACTTTTACCTTTTTTGAGGAGTTTATCCAAGCATTAGAAAAAGCAAAAATGCCAAAAGTTTCATTTATCAATGATCCATGGATAAAAATAAATATGCTGGATTATCTTTCACCTAATATCCTTTTTGATGTTGAAGGCAGGCTAAAGGAATACATTGAAGAAGGAATATCAATTGGGGAATTAGTTAGACGTGGGATTGTAAAATTTGATATCTCTCCGGGAATTTTTGAATTCAGTTTGGAATTTGAAGGTTTTGAAACTTCATTTTTAGAACAGTTTCGAGCAGATTTTAATGATGATGGAATAGAAGACATTTTCGTTAGTGGTTGGATTAGGGCAATTCACGGAACAATGGGATTTGGTTTTACTGAAATCTTGACAAAACTGTCTCAAAAACATCTAATTGATAAAGCATAGAAACAGCACATATCAGTTACTACGATGGATTTTCATATTATTGGTATTGTAAAGTTGATATTGGATTTGGTATAATTTGGCACATTCGAATAATGGGCATAATTTAATCACAAATCCGCAATAGTACCAGAAGGTAGGAGAATTTACAAATTAATTAGCTAAAAAGGCAAATTCATGGATATTGAAATTAAACTTAAAAGTCTTAGGGTAAAACTGAGACAAAATTCCAAAGCAATAATGAATGACGTTGTAGTGAGACATGTTCCAAGAATTAGTTCAAAAAATAAATTAAAAAAAGAAATATGTGTTTTTTGTGCAAATCAGGATAATTTAAGCAAAGAACATGTATTGCCAAAATGGACCTTTGAAGGCTGCACTAAAGAGTTCTTTGTAACAGATATTACTGGCAGCGAACAAACATACAATAAAACGACAGTTCCTGTTTGCGCAGATTGTAATAATAATTTATTAGGTAATGTTGAAAGGTATATAATTTCCATTTTAAATGATACAGACTTATCAATCTCATTTTTCAATAATGAGCAATTGCAGAATATAATTCGTTGGTTAGAAATTATAGAATATAAATTTCAGTTGTTAGAGATCCGGAGAAAATTCATAAAATCAAAGTCGTCTCAATATTTAGAATATCTAAGGGATGTTCCTGTATCTATTATGAGAGCCAATATTGATTATTCACCAAGTAAAGCAGTAAGTCACATTAGACTTGCGCAGAGAAGAGTAATTCAAAAATCTAAAGATAGTAATCAAAATTCTTTGGTTGTATTTAAAACAAAAAATGAAAGTTTTTATTTCTTTCATCATCTAAATGATTTTATTTTTTTAGAACTTCCAAAGTTTGGCATAGCGCTATTTTACTTTTATTCCCGAAAGTTTGAAAATGTAGAAGATGCTAAAAATGAAGCAATGGAAATTATAAAGACAGTCTACGAATAGTAATAGGCTTCTATGGGAATGTAACGGATTTGCCACCCAGCTTATTTCCAAATACAAAACCAACTTTACATTAAGCCAATTGCCCAAATCCGTTTTAGTAGCTTTTACAATGCGTTTTTTTTCAATATAGATAAGATACTATTAGTAAAAATCAAGGACGTGAACCAACAATAATTTCAATTAGATTTGGTTTGAGGTCTGATTTTACTACAACTCTGCTTTCTATTTGATTTTTATTCATTATTTCATTTATAATTTTTCCTTTAGAGTTTGAGTCCGAAGAGCTTTCGCGTAGAGTTATGCCAAAACCGATACCTCCAATTATTATATCTTCCCAAAATCCATCAACTTCCCAATTTGCTGCAATTAGAATATCTTTAATTGAATTTGCAAATCTTATGGACTCTCTGTCTCCTTGTGTTCCCATCAAAACTATTTCGATTTTCTCTAGGCTACTTAATGCGTTTAGTAAGTTTTCTTTTTGTTTTGGTTTAAGAACTCGCCCTTTTTGTTCGTCTTCTAACTGCTTTAGATTTCTCGATTGTTGTGAGTGCTCAATGGCAGTAATAACTAGTCCAATGATAAGTATAATTGAAGCAACAAAATCAAGATGCAAATCATTAATCAATGGATAATTTAACTTTATCCATTCACGAAAAAGACCTATTCCAACTAGACCTCCAAAAAACGATATAAATAATCCAATCCAAAATTTCATTCTTAAAGGTGTTAAATTTGATTTTGCATATAAAATGCATGGTAACGTTGTAGTGGCTGCTAGCGGTTCGGCATTTTATTTAATATCATTTTTTAAGAACTCTTTTCCTGTTTGAAAATCTAATGACAACATAATAAATTTTAATTTATTGGTAGAACAATTCTATCTTTGGGCTCAGCTGACCATTGAACTTGCCATACACGTCCATCAATTTGGTCAAGCAAAATGAAATTATATATGTTTGTTGTCGGATAAAGAAAAAATCTTCCATTCTTCTCATCTTCTTTTGTAACTCGGGTTATTAAGGATAGTGGAGTTTCAAACTCATTACCTTTTGCAGACCATTGAACTTGCCACATTTGTCCATTTTTTGTATTTATTTTAATAAATGTATACATATTTTTTGTTGCGAATAGCCTATACCCAACATCACTATCTGTAGAAATATTTTGAGTTGGAGTGTCAGATGTACTTTGGGCAAAAGCAGAAATTGTCGTCAAAGTAATAATTGTTACAAAGAATAATTTTCTCATTTGTTTCAGTGTTTTAATTGTCTTTATATCTGTAGCGTTTTTTACGCTGACCGCTAACGTTTTGGTAATCATAGGGTTTGGGGTTAGATTAAGACCTATTCTCGGATTTGCCAACCTAGCGATAGCGAATAGACGAAGTAAATCATTCCAAATATAAAACAAACTTTCCATTAAGCCAATTGCCCAAATCCGTTGTAGCTGTTATGCATTCGGCTTTTTTGTTGAGTTATTAAATAAATTTCTTCCACCATTTACCCTCGACTTCTACTTCATAAATTAAAAATTTGTCCTTAGTTAAAATGGAAATTTCACTCCTTCTTTTAAAATATGATTTTGGCATAATAATATAATCAATATCATCGAGTGAAAATTTCATCTCACACCTAAACTTGCCTCCTAAAACTCCACGCATACCTCCGTATCCTACTTTTTCGGCTGCTTTTCCTGCTTCAAAAGGCAGTGTAGCATAATTTAATCGCCATTCTCTTTGATAATAATTTTCATCACGTTCCTTATATGAAAACTCTTGAGTAAAACCGAAAAAATCGTGAAGTGCATATAATTGTTCTGATGTAAATTGATATCTTTCCATTCCATTTTTCCATTCCCTATCAACTTCTTCATCAAGTAATTTGTTTATTAAAGTGTTTATATTCTGAATTCTGTCTATATGTTTACTTGTAGTATATAAAACAGGGTTTGCACCATACTCAATCATTTTTTTCTTTTTGAAACCAACACCAAAAGATCCAAATTTTGAACAAAATTCTTTACTATTTTTTAATGGAAGGTCTGTAAAACAAACCATCATTGTTTCCTTATCATTTATATTGTTTCGAGTTGTTGGATTGTCAATTGGCGTTGCGTAGTTAGGGCAATATGAGAGATAAATAATTTGTTTTGAAATTATATTCTTTAAAATTTCAAATGATTTTTCATCGTCATTTCCTCTACCTGTCCAATGAATTAAAGTTTTGCTAATATAATTGTCCATTGTCAAATAATTGTCTTGTTTGTTATTAGTTTTTTAAGCTGACGCATAACTAATTTATACCAGCCATAAAATGGCCAATACGGCTTTTATACCTGGCTTTGTGCCATTAGTAAGATTCTTTAGCGAATATAAGAATAATATTAAATCTTTTTAATTGAATGACCCGATTGCTGGCAGTACCAGTAAATATCTCCTTCCGAATAAATACAGTTAAAAGCTGTGTTGGTGGATGTGATAGTTTATTGCACAATTGTTGCTCGTTGATTTGCACTTTCATGAAATATAAGTAACAATCTTTCTTGGTTGCATCGCTCTCGATAAATATTTGTCAATTGTTCTTTTCGCAGTTGATCTTCAGCGCCAAAAACTAGCACAATTCCTTTATAATAACCATTTTCAATATTCATCATACAATTTAGTGTTCGAAGATCTTTTAAAAATCCAGTATTTTCATTGTTGAAGTTAGCACCAGCGATTGTTTTGACCTCGATTATTGCTAAATTGTCATCCGGTCCCATATGTCCAGGATTATGAACTAAAAAATCTGGAATTATATCTCCACAATGCGGAGCAACTAACGGATGTCCGGCTTTATTGATTTCTCCACTTAATATATATCCAAATTCTAACGGCAAATTTTCTCTAATTTTCCCATATAATTCGTAGCAATAATGTCTTTCTCGTTGGATGAATTCAGCATCATACGCAACTGGGAGTAAAAAATATTGATCTGTGATCTGTTCAGTAGCTATTAAAAGTGCGTTTAAAAATATATTGAAATTTTCTTCTTTCATATTGTTGTTATTGAATTTTAAGATCATTCCCGCCAACTTTCTCGAGCTACAAGCAGTTTGGGCTAAATCAGCGTTAACTTTCGGATTTGCCAAATCTTCTAAATACACACCAATTTCTCTATTAAGCCTAATGCCCAAATTGCTTGTAGCGTTTGTTGGCAGATGGTTTTTTATATCATTGTCATTAAATCACCATTTTTTATCATTCCGGTTAGTTTAATTCCATATTCCTTTTTTACATTCTCAACGAATTCAAAGGGATTTAAATTATTGAAAAAAATTATTTCTCTTTTAATTTTTGGAAAATATAATGTTCCAAAATTTCCTATTGCGAAATGAATTCCGATTGCTGGAGCAAAAGGATTTTCAGATTTTAGGTAACTATATGAAAATGCTCCAGTCTGAGCATTACCAAAGGGAAATATTTTAGATTGATTTCCGCTTAATGTTATGGAGGTAGGTTGTCCAATACTAATTTGCATTTTTGTTAAATATTCGAGCCCTAATTGAGTTCTGTGAACTGTTATATGAAACCCACCAATACTTTCAATTTTTTTACTTTCAATTACTTTGTCAAATGCATCTGAATGTGTAGAAAAAATATGTTTTGGATCATAACTTTTTAGTTTTGGAAGATATTCAGATTGAAAAAGATTAAAACCATCTATATCACCAATCCAATGAGAAGAATTTGAGGTCTCAATTTTTCCATTAGAAATTTTGTAAAGCAAAGGTTGGTTTTCAAGTGAAGCTATTAGAAAATCTGTTTCATAATTATTGTCAATATTTATTTTTAGTAACAATGATTTTACCGAATTAATTTCAAAAGAATTTAGTTTATAAAGTTCTTCAATAGCTTTTTGAGCAGTTTCAACTCCCCCTGCATATGAAACAGAAATATTTGGGTTTAATATTATTGTTTTCAATAAGCCAGAAAAAATATTATTTCTGTTGTCTACTATTTGTGGGTCAGTAATTTTTGAATCACTATCAATTCTAATTCCTCCTTGAACAATTCTTCCAACTACTAAAGTCATATTTAATCTTTATTTGCTTGATTCTGCGGTAAACTATCTGCCAACGTTTCGTCGCTTCACGCAGGTGCCAACTTCGGAACTGATTATTTTCTATTAAAGATAAAAATTCTTGCAAAACGCAAACGTGAACTTACCACTAAATTCGCAATTGCGTGAAAAGGATGTTGGCAGTAGTACTGTTTTAAATCTGTCTAAATTCTTGACTTCCCATTTTCGGTTTCTTCTTTGCATGAATATTTGTATTTGGTGGGGAAAATTCGGTAAAATAGGTTTTCCGTTGCTCATCTTGATATTCAATTACAAACTTTGTTTTCCGAATTTCGTCGTTAAAATGATTTGATAGCTCGTTTAATGATTCCTGTGACGAAAAGTTTCTTCCAAAATTATATTCAGCTTTAATAATTTTTGATTTGTCTAAAGTAAGTGGATCTAGTAAGTTTGTTTCATTTAGAAATTTTAAAGAATAATTTTTTTCGACGTAAACCTTAACATTATATGCATTCTGAGTCGAATTATTTCTGATAATTAAATTGTATTTGTACTCAAAATCATAGTGAAAAATGCCATTTTCTTGTGGTAAATAATGACCTTCCGCATTCTGCGGACTCAAGCCTGGCACCATCATCTGTGGTCCACGATTACTGCCAGTTCGTTTTAATTCTGCTTCCACATTTGGTCTTGTATTTTCTCCGAAGAATTTTATTGCTAAGAAACAAATTAAAGCAACTGTCGAAACTGATAACAGAATAATTGGTTCATAGTCCCAATTGTTTTTTATAGCCCAAATAAACCCGCCAATAATTCCAATTATGGACGCTAAGAAAGTGTTTGTGTCTTCTAAAATTTTTTTCATTATGAGTGGTGCTAAGTATTAGTGCCAACTAATTTATACTAGCCTTAAAATGACAATAGTACGGCTTTTTTTGGTTTGCTTTGTGCAATTAGTAAGCTTTTTAGCGAATATAAGAATAATATTAAATCTTTTTGATTTAATGACCAGGATTGCTTGTAGTATCATTGTATTGCCACACATCGAATTTACCCAATAGCTGTTTCGATCATTGAGGGGGAATCTTTCTTTTGCTGTTGAGAAGACTATAACTTGTTCTCTTTAAATCTATGTAGATTTCACTTACCATGGTAAAGAATAAAATCTTACTGTATTTCTAAAATAGAGTATTTCTACTTGCTCATAGAATAAAAATCATCACTATTTTGGCAATTTCTGTTCAAATGTAAAATAAGGTAGATTTAGTTTCCGTGTACCTAAAAAGTGTTCAAAAGATTTAAATAATTATAAAAAATATGGAATACCCTCAAAGGATAGATAATCATATCACAGAAACAGCATCGTATAAAACCTTCAGCCGTAACATACCAAATAATTGGATAATTAGGGATGTAACTGAGCGTGATTATGGTATTGACTGTTACGTTGAATTAGTAAATGAAAAGAATCAGGTTACAGGCGAGCTTATTTCAATACAGCTTAAAGGAGTTAATGATTTAGAATGGACCCAAAAAGGGACTTATAATTTTTCTGATGTAAAGATTTCCACAACCAATTATTGGCGTAATTTTCCAACACCGGTAATGCTTTGTGTAGTTGATATTAAAAACGAAAAAGTATATTTCGAACCAGTAAAAAGCGCAATTAGAAAATCCTATCTTAAATATAGGGAACAGAAGAGTTTCTCATACAAGATACATAAAGAAAATGAGTTAAGACTTAGTTGCTTGCAGCCATTTTTAAATTCTTATTTTCAAGAAAAAAATATCGCTATTGGTGAGAATAATATCATTACCTTCATATCAATGTATAGAGAATACAGAAGTTTCTTTGATTCATATTACGGAAGAGATCTTTTTTTAGGAATTGAGATTGATCGTATATTGACTTTAAAGCATATTCACAATAACCTAAAATTCCTTTGTGGTTATTATAATATTGCATGGAATATGGAACCGCTTAGTCATTATTTTAAAGAAAGTCAGAAAGATTTTGGAGATGATTATGACCTTCATGAACATTATAATGATCAAATCATTGATAAATTGGATCCTCTAATGGTTCCACTATTGTTGGCGATTCGCCAGCAGATAACTGTAATTGAAAAAGAATATTTTATAGCTAATGATCTCACATTATTTAATTTTGCAATAAATATAAGAGACGATGGTTCGATATATTCTTTTTAATAATAGTAATAATAAGTGAAAATTAAGATTTAATTACAGAGAATATGACTAAAGTGATATTAGCGTTGTTTGAGGGAACACCAGAACAAAAACTATTTGGAGAAAATGCAGTAAAACTGCTGGAAATTATAGTTAATAGTTCCTCTTTTCAAGAAAAGGTATTGTCTGCAAAATATTCAGGATGTTTGTTTTGGGATGATAATGGTCGCGAAATTGTTGTTGAAAACCAATTTATATTAAATCAGATTTTAACTGGTAAAGAACGAAAAACACAACCAGATAATATAATTTCAATACAAGTCCGCTTGGATAAGCTGAAACGTGGAGTACTCGGCTCTGTAACACTTCCCAAGCCTTTGATAACAACAAATATCTCTTATTTTAAAGATTGGCACAAAAACAATCAAGCTCTTAGTCTTGCAGCACATTGGATGCATGAATGGCTGCATGTTTCGGGATTTATACATGCCAATAGAAGAATTGACGAGAATGATGTAAATTATGCTACGGGTAAGCTGGTGGTTGAAATTGGAAGAGAGATAGCAGGGTTGTTTTATATAGATAGTTCCCAAAAGCAGGGAAGGGGTTATCTGGATGCCATCGCAAAAGTTTTAGAAATGGCAGCAAAAAACGATACAACAGTATAGTTTCTATCTGTTCCACCTGGCGGGAGAATATCCAAGTGAAATTCCTCCCCAGTAATGAAAATTTTTGCCCCCAAGGTATTCTTGGCTTCTTCCATACATTACATATTTTAAATAAATTCGGTCATTAAATAAAAAGTTTACACCTGCACTAACATCAAAAGCTAAACGAGTAACATCGCCATGTGAGATTTTGTAGACACTATTATCGTCGAACATCAATCCTTCCAATGTGGTATTATAACCAACAACCCTTATTTCTGGTAGTAGAAATACATTCATTCTAAATTTTTCAGCAAAAGCTGCAGATTTTGATGAAGATTTTTCATTACCAATTATTGAATTAGTACCTGATTTATAAATTGAGGCACCCGGTATAGCAGGAGCGTAGTCCTGCATAAGACCTGGATTAAGATTTACCATATTAATTTTAAAACCTGCTCTTAGATTAGCGGTGTAATTTCCTAAGTCAATTCCTGCGCGTGCACGAACCTGGAACCAACTGCAATTTGATTGAGCGTTAATTCCAGGAATTATTGGATGTTCAATTCTTGCATTGTAATTTATTACAAATGATCCATTGTATCCAATTTGGTTATCCCAGCCCATTGGGATTGGACGGTCTGTATTAAACCATCGGTGTTCATGAATATAAGCTTGTGCATTGCCTGGAAGTGAAGTACCTACAAAACCGATTACAAGCTCACTTTGTAAAACAGTACCAAATTCAAGATTATAAGATGTATTTCCAAAATTGACAAACATGAGCGATGCATAAGGTCTGTCATTAATGACTGGTTCGGATGATGCTAAGTCTTGAGGTGTATATGCGGTTCCACCGATGCCAGCGCGTTGAATCGTAAGTGATTCTCCAGGTTTACGGAATTTCAGAAAAGGAAACCACTTGGCTACTTCTGGAAACTGTGCTTCAAATTTTAGGCTTCCTGTGTAGTTTTCATCATCATTATTAATACCTAAAAAGTCATTTTCCGTTGTAAGAATGAGCTGAAAGCCTTTTCCCTGAGCATTTAAATCAAAAGAAATAAACAGGATTATAATCAGTAAAAAATTCTTTAATAAAATAGTGAATCTGAACATAATACTAGGATTTAAATTTAGAGAACATAGTTTCTTCAATGGCTGGACTTGGGATTTGTCGATTGCTTTTACATGTTTTTACTTTATACTCATGCTGTTTTATGTAAAAGTCAAATAATGAAATATCAACAGTAATGCCTGCTCTCCAGTACCATTCTTTTTCTGTGAGATTGATTGATCCATTAGCATTTACAGATTTTAATTCCGGTCCTACCTGTCCTCCTAAATTCAAAGAAATTGGGCATTTACCTAATCCTACACTAATATAGGCGCCAGGAGAAAAAATGTTGTCCCAGGTCACTTCTGCCATTTCAGTTTCCTTATCCTGTAGCCTGAAAGAAGCAACTGAGCCTAAATCAATCATCGAGATAAATAAACCTACTGATTTTCCATCATCATTAGCCAAGATTGGTTTTTTCTTTAAAAAATTACCCCATCCTACGTAAATACCAACTGGTGCAGTAAATCCATAAACAGCATTTCCTTTAAAATCTGATCCATAAAATCCACCTGCAAAGGCATTAAAAGCTATATTAAAAGTAGAGTTTCGTTTTATTCGGTAACTCCCCACTGGATTTGCAGCATTGTCTAAAGCTTCTAAAGCCTCACCCTCTTTTGCAGTAATCATAGCTGAAATAAAACTACCATATTTTTTGATCATAACTTTTTGGCCGGGGGTAAATTTAGAATTAGGAAGTTCTATAATAAAGTTCGTGATATTGGTCAAAGCTAGACCGTATTGTTTTGTTTGGATAAACAGTATAGTCTCATTAAGAGCTGCCGCGGAATTTAAAAAAAGCACAATTTCACTAGTATCATTATTTATTCCAAAGTAATCACTTGTTTTATTACTTTCCAATGTTCTTTTAATTGCAGAAATTGTCAGCTGAACTACTTTAGTAACACCTTGTGGATATGCAGGACTGCCCGGAACCAAATCGCCGGTCTGTTCAATTTGATTGTTAACTGTTTGAAAATTTACTGCAATTTTTTCAATAATTATTTGGATGTTTTGCAATTGCTGACCATTCCATTTATTTAACAATTTGTTACGTTCGAGATACTCTTCGTTTTGTCGTACTAATAAAGAAAGATAAATTTCAAATAATTTGATATTTTTTAACTGCTGTAAATTTGTTTCATTTAAGGTTATATTATCTCCCTCTAAAGTGCTTAGTGCATTTAACGCAAAGACAGTAATTCCTAAATGTTTATAAAGAGGTGGTGAGATGTCACTAACGTGATTCTCCTGAGCGATTTGATTTAAAGCATTACGAAAAGAATGAAAATTTTTACTCTGGAGGAGTTTAGCCAGGGTTTTAATTATATAATTTATCTTTGGATCCTTTGTATCAAGACTTTCAAGAATAATAGGATAATCTGTAACAAGATTGTTAATGTCAGTGGTGAATGCTTCTTTTAAAGCAGCTATAAAAACAGGATAATTATAAGGATCGCTATTTATAAGAAGTTTTTTGCTTAGTGGAAAGAAAGCACCAAGATAAGGCAATGAATCAAGTTGCTTTCTAAATTTCTCAAGAAAAGCCACATTAATTTCTTTTTTGAAGCGTTCTGCAATAAAAATACCAGCTTCATTTATGATTGTGCCTGTGACCTGCTTACTGGTTTCATTCTGAACTTTACTTATTTTGGGATTTCCACCAGTCAGTCCGACGCCTGCATCTGAAAGACCATTACTTGGAATTTTTAAAGAATAAGAGGTGTTGAAATCATTAATCTCTTTTAAGGAATTAAAGTAATTTTTTAATATTTCCTTACGAGATTCTATATCTGGTGCGGTATTACTACCATATATATTATACAATTCCACAGCATCATCAAAAACACTGCGTTCAGTAGCATGATTTGCAATGGGAATCCTTACCTGTGAGTGAAGAGTTGCTGTAGTAAAAATTAAAACGCTAATGAGTAAAAATCTAATCATAATTTTCTGTAATTTGATTTATAAGAAACATTCTAAATATTAAAACAAAGGACTAATTTTAATAGAAATCTAATAAAACCTTCAGGACTATATGTTTTGAAATATAGCTTTAGTGAAAAACTAGAATAGTTTACAATTTTGCAGCTATTACAATAGTATTTAATGTATCATTTATTTTAGATAAGTCAGGATTATTTTGCTCGATCCATCGCTTTATATTTTCAAATTTTTCATTTTGAGTAAAGGTTTTAAAGTGTTCAATTTTTGATATTGAGTTATTTCCACTTTTAGTATATGATATTTCCCATCTTGGTCCACCCGCATAAACTGCCGCATACATAACTTTAGCTTTTATTTGGGAGGTCCCTTCTGTTACACATGCATTATAGAACATCAAATGAACATTTTCCCAACTTTCATTTTGTGGTTTCACACAATAATAATCATGAACAACAGATGCTTTCCTGTACTTTTCCTCGTAGGGACCGCCAATTACACTCCAAAGTAGCCTCGGAATTGATGCGCCATCAATTTTTGACCCTTTTGGTGCTTTCCAAGTCTTTCCATTTGGATCTATATAAGCAAAATCTTCTAACAATTTCATTTTCCTTCCGTCATCCAGCCATTCTACTACAACTTTTCCAACGAAACGATCGGTTTGTTGGAATGATAGGAGCGCCAAAAGTGACAAGAGTATCACAAGTTTTTTTACAAGTTTCATAATTTGATTATTTAATTTTATTAATAAAAATTTCAAGATTATATTTAATTAGTCAAACAATTAGATGTAAACCAAAAGTGTAATTGCAGAAATTCAATCTATATCCCCAACTTTGTTCTGTCACTTTATAATGGATGAAGAATATTTCGATATTACTAATTAATATTAATTAAAATTATGCCGAAAAATACTATAATTTCTGTATTTAACAACGAGTGTAAATACCTGTTTTTAATATGTCTTTTCTTAAAATCATTTTTTATTTTTACATTTCTGTAAAATTTAAAAAAATAAACACCCAAATTAAATATGCCAATAGAAATCAATCGCTTTATTGAAGATTATTCACTAGAACTTGTTGCAGGCAATGCCGCGTACTTTGTTGGAGCTGGAATTTCGGTAAATTCAAACCTTCCAAATTGGTCAGGCCTCATAGAACCTTTCACGGAAAAAATAGGGCTTAAAGACATCAAAGGGAAGGACATGCCATTGATGGCCCAATACGTTATAAATGAAGAAACAGGAAACCGTGGGCCTTTTATTAATGCAATTTCAAGTGAGCTCAGAAAAAAATACTTTCCCAATGAATATCACGAAGCTATCTCAAAAACTAACCTAAAAACCATTTGGACAACTAATTATGATAATTTACTTGAAAAAATATTTGCTAGTGCAACAATAGATGTGAAATTTTCTGATGAATCCATTTCTCGTCATGTGCCTGATAATCAAGTTGAGATAATTAAGATGCATGGATGTATTTATAACTCCCACAGAGATGATATAGTAATAACTCAATCAGATTATGAAGATTTTTTCATCAATAAACCGGCAATATCTCAGCGTTTAAGGCTCGACTTGCTGCAGAAATCCTTTTTATTTATTGGCTACGGATATAATGATCCAAATATTAAAAATATAGTTACCGAGGCGAGAAGACTTGCAGGAAATAACACCCGCCAGCACTACTTAATTATTAAGGATGAACCTGATTCTGTCGAATTTGATTTATGGTGTAAGAATTTAAGAAGGTATGGGATCCGAGTAATAAAAATTGAAAAATATGAGAAATTACTTGAGATATTAGAAAATTTATCATTGAAATCTAGAGGTAAAAGTATTTTTATTACAGGTTCACATAGCAGTAAAAATAGTGATGAAGCCGAAGAATTAGCAAAAGGGCTTGCCAAACACTCAGACTATGTTCTTAATGACGGGCAGTCTTCGGGTTTAATGAGAATTGTATCCAGTACATTCATCGAAACTATAATTACAAATAAATCTGATATTAATAGGAGAATTAAGTTTTTTCCAAACCCCTATTCTGCTAATCCAAAATTTGCAGACGACGCTTCTTTATTACCATTGCTGAAACAATGGCGAATGCCTTTACTGCGATCAACTCATGTAATGGTAGCCTTTGACGGCGGTATGGGGACAAAAGCAGAAATGGAGACCGCATTAGATTTAGGATGTATTGTAATACCATACTTCCAAAATGAAAACATGATTACCTGGTCGCTATTAAACAATGATATACTTAAAAATCGTTTATCACAGTTCGATTTAAATTTTATTGATAAAGTAAAAAATAAAGATGTTGCCTGTGTTGATGTTTTAACTCTTGTTGAAAGGATTTTAAAGTAACAATATGAGAAGACATACTATTAGCTTAGCATACAAAAATGGAGTAAAAAAAGCCGGTCCTGACTCAAAAACATTGGTTTCAGTTCTTATAGGTGCAACTTCTGCTAAAGACGCTACAAGACAATTAAAAAAAATTGAGGCAATTAATAATCTTAAAATTAATGAACGGCCGGACATCATTTCTGACCTTAGTTTAGAAAATAGTAAGTCATTTTTATATAAAGAAATTGTCACTAATTTTCCTGATTTTATTATATCTACCCTTCCAATATATCAGTGCAGAGCAAGCAATGGATTAATTGACGACAACCAGTTATTGGAGATTATCCAACAACAGATAGAGAGCGGTATAGGTTTAATAACCATCCATCCAACAGTCAATTTTAAATTAATGCAATTGGCCCAGAGTAGAATTGTTCCATGGACATCGAGGGGCGGGGTTATGGTTATGAAAGATCTTTCCAATCGTCATTTTCAAGTGGACAATGTTTATTTAAGGATTTTGGACGGTATAATTAAAGCAGCACTGAAAACTAGAACAGTTATAAGTATAGGCGCTTCTTTTAGGTCTGCCAATATATTTGATAGCCTGGACGAATGTCAAATCGAAGAATTTAAGTTTCAAAAGCAGATTGCAGATTATATTCATCAAAGAGGTGTCGATGTGATAATTGAAGGGCCGGGACATAGCTCTCCAAAACGACTAAAAGAAATAGCTAGGCACTATACGGAAATGGGATATCCAATAATGCCATTAGGTCCAATACCGACCGATATTGCAATTGATCAAGATCATATAGCATCCTCAATCGGTGCAGTAATATTGGGTATGTTAGACTGTGTTGATATTATTACTTCTGTAACAAGAGAGGAACATACAGGTAAAATCCCCACATTAGAATCATCCATAGAAGCAATTAAGGCTTCAAAAATTGCGGCACATATAATTGACATGGACAAACTGGATGATTATTCACAGGATCAAGAGATTGTTGCATTCCGCACTGCCCATCAAACATGCATCTACGGGAAAAAAAATTCCGGATGTAGTCGCTGTGCACATGTTTGTCCCTTAGAGTACAAGATTAACGATTTATGACCGGACAAACGATTTGACCTATGATTTTTTTGATGATATTTTTATTTCATTCTTCCTCTGTGTAAAATTTATGTACACAATTTAAGTCATCTTTATAAATCAGACAGGCAGTTTTATAATCCTCTCCATATGGGCATTTTTCAACTGGAAGTGCTTTGATAAAATAGAATCGCAAATTATTTACTTCGTGGTCATTATGTTTGTCATAATTATCAGGTAATTTGTCGTAATTCAAAATATCATAATTAAGAATTTTACTGGTTCCCGTATAAAATAATGAAATTACAATTACTTCTTCTACTTTTTCAAAAAACTTCTTTTCCCTGTCTTCCTTCCCAATAAGTTTTCTTATTGTACGTCCATCATTAACAACATCTGTTATTATAAGAATTTTTTTAAATTTTCCATCAGAATTATCATAATTTAATTTATTTTCAAATTTGTGATGATCTTTATATCGATAAGAGTAAGGTAAAAAAGCATAAGGAACATCATATTTAATAGATGCTTTAGTTGAAATAATGTTTCCTTCATAACCAAGACCGATTATCATATCAAAGCCAGATTGAATTTTTGAAACTATAATATCTAAAATGGCATTCTTTATAAAAAAAAGATTCTCACGATCTTCTAATAATCTCGAGATATCTATCCAATTATGAGCTCTGGATGTTGCACTCCAATGAAAATGACCTTGATTGAACAGACTTTTATCTTTTATAATCCTGTACAATTCCTCTTGGATTTCTTCGTTTGAATAAAGATCTATTTCTTCAGGTAAATTCTCAGAATAATTTGGAACTTCTACTGCAGTAACTTCCTTCTTTTCAGAACTTTCAGTGGAATTTTCAAATGGAAGATCAACCGGAGCATCCAGGAACGACGAAGATTTCTCTTTTAAAACAAACCTTTCTTGTTCCGAACCTCTTGTATTTGTAATATTTATATCTGACCAATTTCCAAATGCTGATTCATTGGTGCCGCCGTTAGATATAAGCTTATAAAGCTTGTTTTGCAAATACAGTCCGATATCATCGCTGATTATTTCGTATGTTTTAAAACTCCCATGTGGATTTTTTATGCAAGACAATGGTCCCGAGTCACTTATTATAATATCAGTTGTATCTAAAATCTTGGAATTCGGGGTGTGCTCATTACCATTAAGTATGCATTTTATACGATTTCTTTGAAAAACAGAAATTAAGTTTCTTCTATTCGCTAAATCCCATTGACCAGACTGCTTATCTTCATGTTCTCCATGTAAATTGTGATGCATACATATAACAAGTTCCTTGTCTGGAAATGCTATTTTTAGATCTTTTAATTCTTTTTCAAATATTTCAGGAGATAGATAGCCGCTTCCTCCAGATAAACCTATTTTATAATTTGAATTTACTCCCAAAAAAAGTACTTTATCAGTAACAATATAATCAAAGATGAGTTTCTTCCAGTTAAAGTCAATATTCTTTATAGATTTGTAAAAATCCAAAAAGTGGGTAAATTTCTCTTCATGCAGGGTATGTGCATCATTTGCATCTAAACCTTTATCTTTAACTGCAATTTCCAATGCACTTCTGTTAATATCATGATCACCGGGTATCACTAAAATATTATCGATTGGAATTTCTAAGTCGGTAATAATTTTAGTTATATATTTTTTTGAAATTTCAAATTCAGAAATTTCTCCACAATCTGTAATATCTCCGGTAATTACTAGAAATAAATTTTGATATTTTTGATCCTTAAAGAAATCGACAAACGATGAAATAAAGGCGTAATTTAAGTCTTCATCCTGTACTGTCAGAAATGTGTCATCATATGACCGGCCACATGTGCCGCTATGGTCACTTACATGAAGGTCTGAAATATGTAAAATAAAATCATTCATAAGGCACTTCTAATTCAGTTGTTATGTAAAAATTAAGATCTTTATTATTACTCTTATCTATTGAAAAAATTGCAATAGTGGCATCTTTTTTCAATATATCAGATTTCTTCAGCGTCTCTGTTTTAATTAGAGAAACGTTGCCTAAATATTTGCCACCAATAAATTCAATTAAGTTTTTCACAATCTTAACTTCGGTACCGAGACATACCATGTCTGACACTACAATATACTTTCTCGATTGTGAAATATTTTTATCAAGTCTATTATATAATTTGTTAATTGGCCCAATTTTATCCAAAATCAAAATATCTAATTTTAGAAGATTAGAAAGAATTGAAACTATATAGGAACTGTTCAGACTTTGGCAGACTAGTATTGGATTTTTATCAATATCGGTTTTCCACTCGTAGTTTATTTTTTGTGCCAGAAGATATATTGAGTATAATATTAATTTTTTTTCGAAAGAGATAAACTTTTTAATATCTACAAATGATGTTAAATAAACAAAAGATGAAGTATGGGGACTATTTTCTGATTCTATATACTGCTTAATTTTAAATTTGAATTCTTTGTCAAATAATATCTTGTCGGAAAAATCTTCTTCAATAAAGTTGTCACTATCTTCAAAAAGATAAAACTTGTTATAAATATTTCTTTTGACTTCTAATTTGGTTATGTTGTCGATATATATCTTATTATAAGAAACACTATCCTTATTGTTTATCTCTTTGTACCCCAGATCTTCCACAACATCTTCTTGTATATTAGTAAGTAAAACTTTGTATCCTTTTGTGATTAGGATATTTAAGGTCTGGTTAATATTCTGCTGGATAGCATTTATATATTTGAAACTTAGGATTACCTTTTTTTGATTTGAAGGGTTAGTGGCAAGTAAATCATCAATTATGTTTTTTAATGTAGATGTTTGAAGCCTGTCAATATAAATCCCTTGAGATACAGAATAAATATTCTCGTAGCTGAAATTTGATGCTACAACTTCCTCACAATGCAAATCATAATATATGAAATTATCTGTTGTAATTTTGGATACTATCATACGTTAGATATTAGGAATTTCCACTTCTATATGAACACCTTTAAATTTAACATTAAAGAACCTAATTGCTGAGTATTTAGATTCTTCAGAGTAATATTCGATTGTTCTCTCTAAAAGACTATTAAACATTGATTTTATATTTTCCGACTGTATTGTTAGAATTTCTTGATGTTCTTTGGATTCAATTCTTTTTAATTCATATGCATTATGACTTTCGAAAATATGTTCTCGACATTCATACAGCTTGTCTAAATATTTGAAAATCCTATTTGATATAATTATCTGGCAGTTATCCGTATGGAGTCTGAAATAGCCATTGCTTGTCAAAACTACATTGAGCATGAGGTCAAACAAGCCTCTTCGTTCTTTTAGTGAAGAATAATAAAGTGTTTCAAAAATATCGATAAGATTATCGACAAATAATGGATTGAACAATGTGCTTTTAACCTTTACACTTGATCTGAAGTCTCCTTTTTTGTAGTAAAAATTATCTGAAGTTTTGTTGTCCAATGACTTCTTCAAACCTATGCCATTGTCAGATATTGAAAACTTAGACTTGTATCGATCCACAAACATCATTGAATAGGTCGTTGAACCTGAATGTAAAATACCATTTGTAATAAGTTCTGAAAGAATATCAATGTACAGATTATAGGAATTTAAAGTGTACTCATTATCAAATAGCAATTCGGCATAATGTTCCCTTACTTTATAACTTACAATTGATAAAATTTGATCTCTTAGTAGAATTTCCTCGTGATATGAAACCGTTTTAAAATTGAAATTTAAATCTTCTTTGCCGTATGACCTAACAATATGATCTTTCCGGATCTGCTGATCAGAAAAAGCCCCTAAATAGCGGTCGTCGAAGGAAAGAATATTTTTACTGCTAAAAGTTAGGTCTTTATAATTGCCTGCATTTTTGAAAAATCCAGATCTAAACAAAAACTGTAAAGCTTCTATAGTTGCCTTATTGTTATATAATAGAAGGTCTAAAGGCTTCTTATGAAATTTACTCAATTGTTCGAATATGCTTAATAGCAGCGGAATGGAAATTGGATCGATTCTGTATTGCGAATTGTAGATGTCTTCATCTCCATTTTGAAATAATTTAAATTTTATTTCTTCAAAAGGATTTTGTTTATAAAACACAGATAACTTTTGAAGAAATTCAGTATAAAAAACAAGTGTTGTAAAAGTTTTACCACTGTCAATAATTGAAACGTTTTCTGTCATGGTTTATAAATGATTAATTGTAGAAGTACTTGTCTTCTGATTGTTTAGATATTGACCAAATTGTTTAGGTCTTGGTCAATGTACTTATTAAACGAAATTATCGAATTTTTTCTATTCGTCAATATTAATGTAAAAATGTTTAATTATAGTATTTATAGTGATTGAAATATTCCTGCATTTAATTTTCACTTAGTTGGATTAAACTTCTTGATTGGAATATCCACATTTTTGTAGATTGCCATATTTTTTATTTATGTAATTGTTTATCTGATTAACAAAAATAGATTATTTGTAATACGGTTTTTTACGGATAACCGTAACTCATACTATTTAATAAAGTTAAATAAGAAAATGCCTTAATAAATATTTTGTCCGTAATTAGGATGCAATCTGCGCGGAGGTATTGATGTTCAACAAATGGATTTGAGTACCAAAATGTTGGGTATTAAGAGCCGACGGCTTTTGTAGGCGAGTATTTTCATATTTTACAGCTATTTTCTAAAAACATCTGAAAATCACAAAATTTAAACTGTGATATTTAATTTATATATAAATATTTTCCCTGATGAATATGCAATGGCCATCATTTTTCAGAATTCACCCCCAGTGCTGCTGTTTTTTCTTCCTTACTGCTTTTATCCATAGTGTTGCAATTGCTTCCCTTTTACTTTTTATCCAAGACCCTGTATGCTATGTTTTGTTTCAGGAGCAAAGGTAGTCCGTGTCCTTAAGCAAAAGCAAGGCCGGGCCTTTCAGTTCTTGCCAAAAAATCTCCACCCATGCGGGTTGTATTTTTTGCCAGAGCCTTGCTTTTGCCGGACACTCACCTTTTTATGCTCATGAAACAAAACATAGCATACTGCGGCTCTTTAGACGAATAAAAAAAAATGTCAGAAACGGGAATTGAAATATTGAAAAAAGCAATGATGAAACAAAACAGCGCCTGGTCTCATTGCCGAATAAATTTCAAAAAAAAAAGTAAAAAGTAAAAAGTAAAAATGCGGTGCGGGAAAAAAGAAAGTAACAATTTAAAAACTAGAAATCATGAACATTACAGGAAGAGTGACAAAAGATGCGAAAGTAAGCACCTTGTCAGACAGCAGACAGGTAGTAAATTTTTCAGTAGCCATCAACGAGAGCTACAAAAACAGAAAAGGCGACAAGGTGGAGCAGACCACCTTTTTCGAGTGTGCCTACTGGATAAGCCCAAGGATTGCCGAGTGGCTGACCAAAGGCACGGTGGTGGAGCTCACAGGCATGGTAAGCGCAAGGGCATGGACAGGTAATGACGGGGAACCGCGCGCGGGGCTGAATTTCAATACCTCGAATATCAAACTGCACGGGGGCGGGAAGAAGTCCGAAGGTGCGCAGGTAGTGAAAACTAGGCAGACTGCAGAGCAGGGAGAAAACAAAAAGGTTACCGCAAAGGAGCCTGAGGACGACATTCCGTTTTGAGCAGGCAGTAATGGGTTCTAAACAATTTTATTTTCAAACTTTTAAAATCAAATATCATGGCACATAATATTAATTACAACAGTACAACAGGAAATTATTCTTTTTTCAGCGTAAAGGAAAAAGCATGGCACGGGCTCGGGCAGATAGTGGAGCAGTATCCGACAAGCGCAGAAGCTATCAAGCATGCGGGGCTTGATTATGAGGTGGCTAAAAGCCCGCTATACACAAAAGCATCGGGCATTATCCAAACTTCGGACGGTATTGAAATGGGCAGTACAGAACTTTCAGTACCTGACAGCTTTGCCACCATCCGCACCGATAATAATGCCGTACTGGGGGTAGTAGGCAAGGACTACCAAATCGTGCAGAACCGTGAGGCGTTCAGTTTCTTTGATGCCATTGTAGGCGGGGGCGACGGCATATTGTATGAAACCGCAGGGGCGTTAGGACAAGGCGAGCGCATCTTTATTACTGCCAAACTGCCCGATTATATCAGGGTCGGAAACGGGGATGATGTGACTGAAAAATACATTTTCCTGACTACCTCCCACGACGGGAGCGGAAGTATCACAGCGGCTTTTACGCCCATCCGCATCGTATGCCAAAACACCCTTAATGCTTCGCTTCGCTCGATGAGCAATGTGGTGCGCATCCGCCATACCTCGGGCGCTAAACAGCGCCTCGATGATGCCCATAAAGTAATGGGACTGGCAGACAGGCTGAGCAGTCAGCTAGAAGGTATCTTTAATGAGTGGGCTAAAGTAAAGGTATCGGATAATGAAGTTAAAAAGCTTATAAAATTAGCTTTATGTCCCAATACCGAAACAATGGCTTTAATCAAGAAAGGGGCTGAGGATGAAATCTCCACCGTGTTTAAAAATACCGTCGATGATGCTTTTGCCTACGCCATGGCGAGTGAATCACAGCAGATGGACACCACTAAAGGCACACTTTTCGGGGCATACAATGCTGTGACGGGCTACTATCAGAATGTACGCAAATACAAAGACAGCGAGGCAAAACTGCAGTCCATTGTCATGGGAGGCACAGCCCAGGGAAAAGCCCAAAAGGCATTTGAACTCTGCACGGCTTTTCAGGCAGATGGTGCGGAAATCCTAAATCTTAATTAGGAAGCAGATAAATCATAGGCGGTCGCCTT
>Ga0116227_10003741_pt1 | contig 33595 bp, 28 predicted proteins | sample S1TSphgellanicum_FD_89693 | JGI IMG/M metagenome (GOLD analysis project Ga0116227, IMG submission 89693) | Host-associated microbial communities from peat moss isolated from Minnesota, USA - S1T2_Fb - Sphagnum magellanicum MG | ecosystem: Host-associated > Plants > Peat moss > Unclassified... | reverse complement strand
TGAATGGTTATTGTATTATAAATTATTGTTTGATATTCTATGTTATAATATCATAGGCTATTGATAGTTATTATATTGTAGGGTATTTAAAATTATTTTTCATAGGTTATTATTTTATATTCTAAATTATTTTTACCTTAGGTGATTATATTTTGTTTTAGATTATTTTAAGTTATTATGCTTAAGATAAAATAATTTATAATAACATAAAATAGATTGACCTTGAATAATTTAAAGTATAATTTTAAATAACATATATTAATTTTAAATAAAATAACTTATAGTATAGCCTAAAGTTAGTTGAATAATTTAATTTAAAATAATTTAAAAGCTTATAATAAATTATTTAAAATACTTTAATGTAAAATAACATATCTAATAACATAAAATATATGTTAGAATAACTAAAGTAACTTAAAATAATATAGGGTATATCATAAACTAACATAGATAAAATATTTTTAAAAACATATAAATAAACCTATTTGCTATAGTAAATTATAATAGTGAATTATGTTAATTAGTAATGAAACATGATGTCTACATAATGATATTATAGTGAAATAACTTTCATTAGGTGAAATCAATAAAATGCAATGAAGTTATTTCACTTTTTAAGGTCCCATAGTGATTTAAGCTAGTAAATTACACCCCACTTTGGTAGTAGTGAAATAATCAAATATTAATACATGTGGTAGCACATGATTTGCCTTCAATTGTGACCAAAATAGTTGCATCTTAATCGCATGTGACAATATGTATACAATGGAATCAAAAGATGAAATGTTTTTGTTGACTTTTTCTTTCATACAATACCCTTTGTCATTTGCGATTAGTTTATCGCATGCAACTTGTTTTAGGCAACTAAAAGGATTTTAGTTGCAAAATGTCTCTTGCGACTAAAATTTAGTTGCAAAGAGTAGTTGAAAATACATGTTTTTCTTCTAGTGTTGGATTGTGTTTGATCATGTGAAGCATGTAGTTGGTTGGACAACTATGGCTTGTAATGTGTACAATATGGCCTATTGCAAAGTGATGACCATTGTAGTTTGTGACATGTAGTCACTAAAAAAGGTGGAGTTCAAACATATCTTTGTTACTTCAAGCACATTCAACTCAACTTTCAACCATTGGACAAAGTTTGGAATTAAAAGACTAGATGAAGATTCTTTTCAATGTTTTTCCAAACTCTTACAAACCTTTTGTCAATGGATTAGCATAAATAAAAATAGTTATAAACTTTGATGACCTTGTTGGATGCATTCTTCATGTTGAAAGTCACAAATGACTCAAACATTATTTTAAGGTGGATGGAGAAGCTTATACATGAAAGCTCACAAGTAACTTATTTAACAAAGCCATAACAATGACAACATTAAAATAAAGGTCATACAATTATTATGGATGTCTAGGACATTGGATGAAAGAATGTCATGAAAGAGATGCTAACATTCGAAAACTAGATATATATCACAAGGTTAAGCTTTAACCATTAGTAGAAAATGGCCATTTCACAACTAGTCCCTATGATCAATTTTTAATCACAGATGACATTTGCAACTAAAATCTTAATATTCACATTAGATAAGTCATATGTGACACTAATTACAAATGAAAAGGAATTTTGAATGAAATTAAAAGTCAACAAAATACATTTTCGTCCTTTGACTGTCCATATATGTATTATTGATTTTAATTAGGATGTAACTTTTTTGGTGAACTAACTATAACAAATGATGTGTTGCTACATGTTTAAACTTTTAATAATTTCAAATAATTTTACTATAATTTTGAAATAATTTAAAACATTTAGTTTGTATGTTTGGATGGTTTTAAATTATGATACATGGTGTAAAAGAAATTTTCCATGTGGCATATTAATTGAATTTGTCCAAAATACATTTAAATGAATTATTATGTATGTAGGTTAAACTAGGTAAATAGGTAGGTAGGTAGTTAGGATTTGCATAACCCATTGATTTAAGCTAGACACCTAGTTAGGTAGGACCTACCTACCTATTTAGGCTAAATACCTATTTAAATAGGTAGGTAAGTAAGTTAGGTGTAGGTAGAGTTTCATCCATTGATTTTTGAAAAAGAAATTTAATTTATCATTGTTGTTGTCCAAAGGATGATAACATGACTCCTACTAGACACAAGGAGAATTTACCAATAATATATTGTGTAATTAGAGTGCTTTGGAGTTGCTATACATAGAAAACAATGAAATATTTAAAAAACACACATAGAAAAGGAACAAGTTAAAAGACTTATTACTGATCGAATGTTTATATGTGTGTTTCGTGGTGTCATCTAGTTCAAGAAAGTATTGCAAGAATGTAATCACAATCAAATGAACCAAAAAACACGTCAGGAGATTACTAAAATTTAATAAAAACTGTAATCTTGTTAAATATATTTTTGTGGTGCCACTTTAATGCCATGTTAATCATGGAATGTTGTGTTAAATTATTAATATGAATGTTAAAATTTGAAAATAAAAATTCACAAAAAATCATTTTGGTCTTGGTTTTAGTAAAGGACCTTTGAACTTGAACAATAATTGCATTAAAAGTAGTCAAATTTGTAAATTATTAAGTTAAAAAATTTCTTTATAAAGGAATTTTGATGAGAAAAAAATTGAAATTATGTTAATTGATTACACACATTCAAAAAACACTCACAATTTGAAAGTTGTGAAATTTGAAATTTAAAAAAATTAAAAATCTACCGAATAGAACATTTTAATTTCAATAGTTTTTTGCCACATGTAAATGGGGTGTAATGTACATGACATCTAAAACAAAGTTGTAGTTTATGAAACAATAAAATAAAGCATTAAATAATTAACATATTTTCATACAATTTGAAATTAAAATAATTTTTCAAAATGAAATGCAAAATTTGGTAAAATTCATACATTTTTAAAAAATTCTTAATTACTCAAGAATAATTAATACAAAAAATGTGATGTATTGAAAAATTATATGTATTTTTAATAACATATTGCAAAAGATTTCATCCTAAAAATTCTTTCTATAAAAAAGTGAAAATGACCACAAAAAAAATTATAGTCTTTGAATCCTTCATCACTATTGGCTCATTTGATTATGATTGCATTTGCAAGGCACATTTGCTGCTGGAGTTTTTTAGTGGGCTTTCCTTTTATGCATTAAAATAGTAAGCAATTTTTCAAAAAGCAAAATATTTGGTCCATTTTTAGTTTTTCCTCATCTTCTCCTTTTGATTTTCCCCGAAATTATTCAACTACAATGTGAGAAGAACAAAATGTTTATTGATTTTGAACAACATCGATTGAAGTGCTTATTTTTATGTTCACATTTAATTTTATGACAAGAATTCAATGCTGATTGTAAGTTTACTACCAACTTGAGGATTTGAATACAAATTTGTTATGTTTAAGATCATCACTCTTGAACATTATCATGGTAGATAATGTGCAAAATACTAGTGGTGTGGAGATAAAATGGCATTGAATGACATGATATTATATGTATCTTTGTTACATGTTCAAGTTGACATTAAATGTGTTGCAAGCTAGAGTCCCTCATGTTGAGCAATAAAAATTTACATGTTTTGTGGTTCAACCATTGGAAATATTGAAGGATCTAAAACAAGCTAATTACAAAATGTTACAATTTAGAGGTTTGTTGGTGAAGACTTGCATGTTTGTGTAAACAATTGAAAAAGAAATCTTATGCCCTTATTCAAACTAGTATATGACTTGTTTTGGAAGCCACATGTTTTGTTGATTTGCACAAATCATATAATAACACAAATTCTAGCACAGAATGAAAAGTTAGTGAACAAATTAGTGCAACTTCAAGCTTCTTCTAGTCTCGAATATTTATTATTATGGGTTTAACCTTTTTGATTGGCTCATTCTATATGCCCATGTTTTTAAATATGAAAATATAAAACAAAACACATTTTAAATATATTTTTCAAAATGAAAATGAAAGATAAAATCATTATAAGAAAATGTGACTTTTCATAAGGTCTAACTTGACTACAATGTTCACATTGACAAAGGGGACGATCGTTTTGACTAAAGGCTTGTGACATGAAAAACCAAGTTATTTTTAACTAAAATTTTTGGCTAAAATGACATTTTTGACCATTCGACAAACCAAACATCTAGTAAAAAAGGCCAAAGGTTCATCAAGATGACTAAGGTTTAGTCAAATTAACCATAGTCAATGGTCATTGTGATTTATAATTAGTCAAATTGGTCATTATGATTTGACACTTAATCAAATCAACCACACTAATTTAGTTATTTGACCTACAAATTTATTTTTCTTAAAATACATACCAAACCTAAATTCATAACTAGTAGGATATATTACACATAGTAGTTACTTATAAAGTTTAATAGGCTACCTACATGCTACCTTTAGGAACATGTAGGTATTTAAATTGAATACATAAAATAGTTTATATTTAATAATTAATAGTTAAAACTCGATACTTATGATTAATATTTTATATAACTAATTAGTCGCCAAATAAATGTTAATTAATAATCAACAACTAATTTATCCATCAATTTGTTAAGTGATTAGTTATTATTATCAAATTATCAAATGTATCTAATTTTCTTGCTAATACTTTATAATAATTTATAATAATTAATAGTAATCAATATATAATTTTTGATCATTATTGATAAGTGAAAATATTTTAAAATATTTTTAAAAATACTAATCATTATATATTAATTGATTATTATTATTTCATAGTAAGTATTCAATAATGAGTATTTAAATTACATAACCAATAATCAGTAATTAACAGTAAATTATTATTTTTTAAATGTTTAATTTGTAATATTTCATGGGAAATATTCAATAATAAGCCGTTTATATTTAATAATATTAAATAATCGTATTTAATATTAATTAATTAATATAAAATAATCAATTATTAATCATTGATATTATTTATAATTTACAATAATTAATCAATCATTGTAATTTTTTTAAAATAGTTTTTAATTGAGTTAATAACATGCAATATCTTACTATGCTTAAGTACCTACATGTTATCTAAGTAGATATTTGGTACATGGTATAACCTCCTACTTAAATAAATAATACAAAAATATTGAAGGTCATTGATGAATGTTACAATATGTACATCAAAACCAAAAATTCAATCAAGTTTATTACAATATGATGATAAAAATTATAAACTTTTGAAATGGTAGCTTGATGCTAAGGACTTGACTTGCTAAAGTGCGATGAAAAGTTCAAGTCCACATACATACAACATTTGTTACTTGAGTTTTACGTGACTAAGATAATTGACCTAGGCAAGTAGGTCTAAAATTGGTCATCTAACCTCATATAATACAAAATATAATATAAATTATGATTATATAAAAATTAAATCATACATAGTTGTTGTCAAAATATTGTTGATTAGTAGAAAAAATAATTAAAAAATTTAATAAAAACAACCAACGAAAAAGACCTAGTTAAAATGACTGGATTCAAAACAGCTTGTCCAAGATGACACTTTGGTCAAGTCGAACAAGGGCCATTTGGGGTACCTTATGACTAATTTTTCTAGTAAAAAAAACTTTATTCTCTTGTAATGAACATATGAGATAAACTTTTTAATTGCAAATAGTTTGTGACTCAACATTTTTAATCATAAACTACATGCAGCTAAAAAGTTTATCCCATATTTTAATCCTTATTTTAGTTTTTGTACATTATATAATTATGTGGGCAAGTGACTAATTAACTAATAAACTAGCAAATTAACTAACTACTTGTAATAATAATTGACAATATTTTTCTATTACATAATTATGTAATTAATGAATTTATTACATTATTACTGATTACTAAATATTAATAACCTTATTAGTTAATTATAATTAATAAATATTAATTAATACATAGCTAAATGATCAATTAATATTGAATTAAAGAAATTATTATTATTAAATTATTAACTTAATGGTTCATAAAAAAATTATGACTGAATAATTGATTATTTAATAATTGTTAACTATTAATTATAAATATTAAGTATTAAATTTCTAATTTCTAATAATACAACTAGGAACTAGCCTAGGCTAAATGCTATATTATAATTATTCCCATTATTTTTTCATATTAAAGTTAGTAATAAATATAAGAATAAACACTTAACAACAATAATAACATGAATTGGAAATTATTGTAGTTAGTTAGTAGCCAAAGCTAACTATTTTATTTTTATTATTCTTATTCTTATTTCACTTGTTAAAACTAGCATGAGTTATTATAATAAATATTTAAGATTTTAAATAATTTTAAATAAGTATATTTGTGCTTTGAAATTTAATTAATTTTTAAATAATACTTTAATAGATTTTTCTGGTAATTATATCAGTAATTATTATAAATATATAAACAAATAATAAATATAATAAAATTATTATTGGAATTGGTACTTAACTTAGGTTAAATATTTTTTTATTCATATTTTTATTATTTTGTCAATTTCTATTGTTTTTGTAAAACTAGAAATATCAATATTTATTTTTATTAAAAAAAATCAAGTACAATATTAAAGAAGAGTTTTTTAATTTTAAAGTAATCAGTAAAAATAAATCAGATTATAAAATATAATAATAAATGTCATTTGTAATGGTTTTAGAAAGGATAATAAAATAACTTGGATAAACTTGTAATATGGTTGCAATATGTTCAGGAAATATTTTACATAAAACTTTAATATACTTCAAAATATATACCTAGTGTAACAATAATATGAAGGTCATTTAATGTTGATAATAATCTTTGAATACACATGTAATATGGCCATTCATATACGTTCAAATGCACATTTGTAAATCATAATATATCCAATTATACCTTTTAGAAAACACAAAATACACATTTGTATACTCATAGGGCTACGACTAAATTGGTCACATTTGCAAGTAATGGGAGATAAATTGTTATTGTTGGATGAAAATCGAACGAAATGTTATTCACATGGAAAGATGAAAACCTTAATATTTGCAAATTAGTTGCAATGTAGTTACAATTATGACCAACACAATAAATAGTTCCAAAAGAAATCGCAAATGACTAATAGTCATATGTAGTTGCAAATATAATAGTTTCAATTTGGCAAATTTCTATTAATGAAGGGGGATGTCATTCTATCAATGTAGTGGAGGATATTGATTTTACTATAATAAGAACTAAAATTCTTAATCTAAAAAGCTCCAATCCACATGAAATGTTTGAAGTAACAATGGCATTTTTGGATAAAAGAGATGTGGACCCCCATTAATATTTAAATTTTAGAACATTCAAACATGTTATTGGATGTGATGAGATAATGCAAAAAATCTAAAAATCTCATGTCCCATTAGAAATTCAAACATCAAATGGCCATTCCTATCTTGTAATTGGAAGATGCATAATGAATGTATGCACTATTCATGGAGAAATAAAAAGCATTAACAACACTCTTTAGGTTTTTAGCTTGTGCAATAATATATTCTCAATAAGACACATCACAAAACAAGATTTTTGGTAGTGTTTAACACTAATGACCATAAACAATACAATTTGTAATATAATGGCAACAAGGAGGAGTAAAAACCCACATAATGGTTTGTACTTTTTTTATTTACATAAACTATGATAGATTTTCTCAATAAATTTAGTTGAAATAGATCAAATAACCTTCTAGCATATAGTTCACTTGAATTATCAAAGTTTCTACCACATGACAACACACTATGGCAATTGGAATGTTGTTTGTTCCATTGGTCAAACATGCGTGTTATGGCTACTAACTTGGAAAACATCACCATGAAAGATTTCACCACAATATAATTTGGGCAACTCTTGAATTCTTAAGCTTGTACATTTTGACATTTGCTACTCATTTCCTCTAAGATCACTTACAAGATCCTTCTATTTCATGACCTTTGTTGATGATTTTTCTTGCAAAATTTGGGTCTATTTTGTACGACAGAAAAATGAAGCTTTTTCAAAGTTCTTGTGGAGGTTTAATGCAATAGAAAAATTGAATATTTATTCACATATCATGGAGAAAATATGTGAATGATCAATTTGTGTCTTTTTGTGATGAAATGGGGATAAATCAACAATTAACACAATCATATACTCCATTACAAAATGGTGTCATTGAATGAATCAATCGAACCTTTATTGACAAGGTGAGTTCCATGATGGTTGAATAAATTTTTTTGAATCATCTTTCGATTTAAAGCTATTGACACTACAAGTTACATTGGGGATTATTGCCTTCTAGGTTCAAACTCCAATATCACACCAAAAAATAATTTAATGGGGTGAAATAGGATTTGAAGCATATTTGTGTTTTTGGATGCAAAATGTTTGTTCGTATTTTGAAATATGAACATAAGAACTTATAGTCACATGTTTTGAAGGCATTATGGTAGGTTATGATGACTAATCCAAATTATACATGCATCTTATAATCCTCATAGGAGGAAAATCATGTTGATAAAGGATGTTACATTTGATGAAACAAAATTTTATGAATAACCACCTAATGTTGTTGACCCTTTACCTTTTGTGGTAAAGGTTGGAAATTGTGCAAGATGTTGAGGAGCACTATAAAACCCATGAAAATCTTTGGCCATCACAAGTATGTGAAAATAATATGTTTCTAAACATCAATCACTAGCAAGATGAAATAATATAGGAACAACAACCATCTCCTAGTGGCATGACACCCTACCACTACTTGAAGATTCCAGAGGTATGCCCACAAACCCATAGTTGCTATCAAGACCCACACCAATAAACATATTTAAGTCCACAAGGTGAATATAATGGCCTAATCAAATGAAAAACTATGTTGTACCAATTCTTCTTCATTGAGAAAATGAGAACTGGATAGTTGAGGATTATGTCACAACAATTATTTATATTGATGAACCAAAAAACTTAAATGAAATAGCTAATCATGATGGATGGGTCAAAACATTAAAACATGAATTTGATTCAATCCAAAAAAACAACACATGGATGTTAGTTGACCTACCTCTAGAAAATCAACCCATCATTGTTAAATGGGTTTATAAGATTAAACCTATTTTGGATGGCAAATGAAACAAACTCAAGGCACTCTTGATAGACAAAGGATTCTAGTAGGTGGAAGGTGTGGATTATAAATAAACCTATGCATTGGTAGTTAAATGGAGCACAATTTGTTTGGTGGTAGCACTAACAAGCCATAACAACTAGTCCACACTTTTCATTTAAACGTGAAAACAACATTTTTTAATGGAAACCTTCGTGAAGAAATATTCATGAAGCAATTGGAGGGAATTATGAAGAAAAGGGAGGAAATTAAAGTTTATAAAATTTTGAAATCTCTCTATGATTTTTGTCAAGCTCCAATATCATGGTACACAAAAATTGACACATATTTGAAACATCTAAGCCTAAAAAGGAATGAAGTAGATTACAACTTGTATTACATGAAAAAAGGAATTAAAATTGTTATCTCGTTGTTGTATGTTGATGATTTACTTTTGATTGGAAGTGATGCAACCAAGATCAAATGGTTGATTGCTCAACTAAAATCTATGTTTGAAATGACAAATTTCATATTGCTTAAGTTTTATCTTGTTGTGAAAATTAATTTTTACATGTCAACAAGGGCATATTTATGATTGAACATCATTTCATTGTTGACATTTTCAATCAATTTGGGATGGTTAATTGTAAACTTGCTTGCATCCCTTTACCAAAAGGTTTTACATTTGCCACAAGTGATAATAATCTCTCATTGAGATTAATCCAACTATTTACCAAACTCTGATTGATAAATTAATCTACTTATGCAACACAAGAATAAACATTGTGTTTGTAGTAAGGGTGTTTAGTAGATTCATGAATGCTCCAATGAAAATCCATCTTGAAGCAACAAAACACATAATATGATACTTGAAAAGGACATAAGATTATGGAATGTTTTATGAAATGGGGGATATTAATGTGGTTCAAAGATTCATAGACTTCAATTGGGCATGGGATGTTAAAGGATGTCAACTTCAAGCTACTTGTTTCAACTTGGAAAGGGGCTTATCACATGGAGTTCAAAAAAGCAACCTCTTGTGGCACTATTTTCAATGGAAGTAAAGAGTCATCCTTTAAACGAGAGATCAAAAGAAGCAACTTGATTACAAGCACTCTTGAAAGAAATTGGTATGGCTATAAATTCTAGCATTATAGTTTTTTTGGTGATAATCAAAGTTGTATTAAAATCACAAAGAATATTATGTTCCACGTGAGGATTAAACACCTAGAAATCCAATATCACTTTGTGAAAGAAAAAAAATTCTTTTGGAAAACTTAATTTCGAGCATGTAAGATTAAAAAATAAAATTGCAAGTATATTCATTTAACCATTAGGGATGATAAAATTCACGAAGCTCAAAGAAAACATTGACTTTCTTAGTTTCAAAAAACTTGAGACAAACTCATAATTCATTTTTCTAATGTAATTTGGTCATAAAATTAATTATTATCAAACTCCTCTTCATTTAAAAATAGTAACCTTCTATGTCCTTACTAGTCCTTAGATAATAAGATTTTCATTAGTTATATAATAGATTCAATTCCCTTTGGGTGATTTGTTGTTAAAGATTCATTTATCTTTGTGCGATCATAGAGATTGAGAGGGGTGTTGGTATCTTACAACTTCTAGTAATTACTACTAATAAATTGATTAATTATGAACCTACTTTATCCACATAATTTAATTATTTTTGATCTCCTAACCTATTTTATCCACAAAATTTAATTATCTATGATCTTGTTGCTATGGCTTTTCGCCTTTGTTGAGATTTTTATTTATGTTGATCTTGCTAAAGGTGCAACCACACATAATGTTAAATCAATATTAAGTGAAAATCTAGGTGGCATCTTAAGTGGTGCCCAATGTTAATGGGTGATTGTTTAATATTAAGTGAATGTTAACTTATAACATAAAATCTTCGTGGTAAATAGGTTTAGGTTTTAAATAATTAGTTTGGTGTTAGGGGACTAATTACTAGAGTCCTTTACACCAAATGTGAATGCACCTTAATTAGGTTATCATTTTGGTGACTATTTAAGACCTACTAATATTGGCTCTTGGCCGCTCTTTGTGATAAATGAAATAAGCTTTGTTTTTGCAAAGAAAGAACCGGCGGGTAAATGGTCAGGTTCTCAAAAAGATCAAAACAACCATTCAAAGAACCTTCCCTGAAGTGCCAGTTCTGTGAGGAAACCTGCCAGTTTGTAAATTTATTTATTTTTTCAAAATCCGGGAAGCGGTGGTTATTTTATTTCGATTTCAAAAAAAAAAAAACTCTGGTCAATGGCATCTACCCTTCTTCACCACCACCCACCCACCCACCTAAGATTCAAATTCTGGAAATTTGTTTTTTCAAGTGGAAATGGTCTGCGTGAAACAAGGGCTTGAAGTCACGTGTGCCTGTGCAACAAGTCATTTGCAAACTTTTCTTTCCTGACTAGGAAGGTATACAGAAACTAGAGTCATTGAACAGCAATTTTTTTGGGCAAAATTAAAAAAAGCTTTTTAACAAAACAAAAAAAAGAGAGAAAATTTTGGAAAATCTACACCAAGTACCTAGGGTTGGTTAGGCACTAATTAATTATTTTTAAATTTTAAAAGAAATTCTGAAAAATATCTTATCTACCTACCATGCCAAAAATCTGAAAAGAAACTCCCAAACACATTTTAGTTTCATTATTTAGTATATAATGCCTAATTATAGAATATTATTATCATTTTTATTGCCAAAAATAAATCACTAAAAAATAATAATAATTAAGCATTTTGCTCCCAAACGAGCTCAAGTAAATATGGTATCAAAATTTGGGCTTAGCTTTGGTTAACCTCTTTGTCCTGAGTTTGGTAATGGCCTCACCCTCAGGCTTCACCCTACCACTCTCTACCCCATGGCTGGCACCCACCCACTCACCTACCCAGCCCTTCTACCCGGTAGGTACACACCTACCCACCCGGTAGTAGTAGGTCTTCCCTATAGGTAGGTACCTACTAAGTTCCTACTACCCAAAGGGGGAAACAATAATGGAAAAAAAATAAAAATTATAATAATTATTTACCTACTGACCAGTGATGGCAGCGGCTTCGCTGTAAGCACCTAACCTTACACCTAACCTCTATAAATGATAACTTTTCCAATAGGAACACGAACGACACAAACCCCCCTTCCCACTCTCAAAAACAAAAACTAACTAATAACGAAACAAGAAGGGAGAACAACAACAAACACGACCGAAGACGAAGAAGAAGAAGTTGTAGTAGTAGTAGTAGTTCTTGTTGTTGTAGTAGCTTATTTTGCAGTCTAGCTTCAGATCGGTGCCGTGATCGCGGTAGGATCTTCTTCTCCGTCCTCTGCTGTTCCTGCTCGTATTTTATTTCGACCGATTTCACCGTCTAGTTGTGGAGATCTTAGCGTTGGAAGGTGGTGAGGGCAGTAGCGGCGACGGTGGAGGAGGAGGAGTAGTAGTGGCATTTCGTAGAACGAGGACGACCACGGCGTCGACGACGAAGAAGGGGGAAGTTTGTGGTTGGGGGGGGGTTCTTTGACGTGTTGTGGTGGTGAGGAGGGGACATGGCGTTGTCGGGTATGCGTGGTTTGTCTGTGTTTATTAGTGATGTACGCAATTGCCAGAACAAGGAGCAGGAGCGTGTGCGTGTGGACAAGGAGCTCGCTAACATCCGCACTCGCTTCAAGAACCAGCGGGTACTACTGCTGCTGTCACTCAGCAACACACTATCTATTCCTTGTAGATTTTTCTTTGCTTTCTTTCCTTTCTGGAAACTAGATCCAGTCTCGGGGAATGATGAAATTCTTTCTTCTACTGCTGCTGCTGCTGCTGCGGAACCAGGAAAAGAGAGAGAGAGAGGCCCTTCAAGTGAGACCTAAGGAAGAAGAAGAAAACAACAGTTATTTGCTTATAGTTTTCTTCTGTTCTTTGGTCCGATCTACCCCCGCCCTTCCAAATGGATGATGCAGTGGAGAGAAAGCTTGTGGGAGAACTAGGATGTACAAAAGGAAGGTTGCTGTAATGATCTTCTGGCATTCATTGCAAGGTTGTTGCATAATATCTAGAGTACACCTATTGTGGATTTGACTGGCGACAGAGAGTGCTTTTCATGTTCCCAAAATGGAGAGGAGAAACAAGGAATGACAAAAGGTCACAGCATAGCGCTGTTGGGGCAATCATGGAACAATCATCATTGTTGTAGTACAGCTAGCAACGATCTGCTTATGACTGGTTGACTGATTACTTGTAGTCACCGGGTGTGAACTTGGACTCACGGAGTTCTTATACTGTAGCCCTAATGTTGTGAACTATGATGAGAGAGTCAGAGAGTGCCAAAGATTTCGAATGTTTTGAGAACTAGGTTTTAGTCAAAGCTGTATTGAATTTCAGTGAGGAAGGATGGCTAGGAACTGCTCATGGAATGGCTGCCCAGTAGGTGCCCAAATGTGGTTTGCTTATGGTTTATCTTGTTCTACTGCTGAGGAGGTGATTCAGTCTCCTGTGTTGTTCTGTCTATTAGCAGGGCTTGACACCATATGAAAAGAAGAAGTATGTGTGGAAGATGCTTTACATCTACATGCTTGGCTATGATGTGGATTTCGGGCACATGGAAACTGTGTCTCTCATTTCAGCTCCAAAGTATGCAGAGAAGCAGGTTTGTAGGAGCATTGCTGTCTGTAACACCTCTTCTCTTCAGAGGACTTGATGATGCACCTGGTTACACCTATTAGCTGCTTTCCTGCTGATATTCCTGGCTTTTAGGGCTATTGAGAAGAAGCACTTCAGCATTGTGCCATCTCAATGGATTAGGTGTTATTATATCTCGGACTGAGGTCAACATCAGGAGATTAAAAGTTATGGTTTTGCATGATTGCATTCTCAAACAATGGGTTAAGGATTAAGACAAGATGGGTGCTGAGAGCAGGTTGGCTACATTGTAACATCATGCCTACTGAATGAAAATCATGATTTTCTGAGGTTGGTCATCAACACTGTACGCAATGACATAATTGGACGCAATGAGACATTTCAATGTCTGGCCTTAACAATGGTACATTCCCCTCTCCTTTTTTTTTCATTTGTTTCTCCAGCTGGTTTGACTTGATAATCTGTGAGCAAGATTTTGTAGAGGAAAGTCATTCAAGAGCATGAGCACCAAGACAATTGAAGTTAATGAGCTGTATTCACTCTCTGTTTCTTTGTCTCTGGCTTGCAGGGGTTTTCATAAAATCTTCATTAACATGTGTTATTTTTTTGATGGTTAAGGTTGGGAATGTTGGTGGGAGGGAGTTCTCTGAGTCATTGGCACCAGATGTGCAGAAGTTGCTGGTAAGCGTCTGAAGACATAATTGTTGTGGTTTCCATTTATGACTAAGTCCATGGCTACTTTCTGTGTGTCTGAGACTGATAAGTTATCAGAAGGTGGATTTTAGGTCATTTGAACAGGAGGAGATTGATTGCAGCCTGAACGGTAGTTGACAGCATGCATCCTTTTTGGGCCAATTCTCATGATCTCCAGGATGGAGTGATGGTTTGTAGGCTCATAGTGCCAATAGCACATAGTCAGGTTGTGTTTGACTTTGAGGCAATTGCTTTGTGTGTCAGATTTCAAACTCCTGCAGACCACTGGTGCGCAAGAAGGCAGCATTGTGCCTTCTTCGGCTGTATCGAAAAAATCCTGATGTAGTGAATGTGGAAGGCTGGTGAGTTTGGTGGCTGCATGGCAGTTGTAAAGTTGTCACCAGCATGTTCTTGTTGCTGCAGAGATCATTCGTTATCTAAATGCTGGAAATCTGGAAGCACTTGGATGCTTTTGAGCAGATCTTTTTTGGCTGGAAGTAGAGGTAGGAACATGGTTAAAAAAACTGATTAAGGATTAGGCCCCAAAATTTATTCATATCTGTCCCATCTGCCAATTGTGTTTGCCTGACCTGCTGCAAGGAGATATGACCTACGTCCTTTCCCCTTCCTTCTGTAGTTTGCACACTCTCTCGATTTGATTTTGCCTCCAGAATTTTAATGTAGTTTGTGTTGTGGAATATCATGGCCATATGTCTGGCTTGTGATCTGGCTAGCCTTTGCTGGATGTTATATCATCAATGCTGCTCTTGTTCCATTTCCCTTTCTTTCTTTTATTTTCTTTTCTCTGTTGCTCTCATATTTGTACATTTCAGGAATATTGTTTGTCTACCTGTAACTCCCTTGTCCTTCATGAATGTGGTTTTTGAAATCTGTGGCTGCTTTTATGTTTGTTGTGCTGTATCTCCATGCTTGTGTGTAGAGTGGTTATAATAGGTTTGATAGGTTGAATTTCTCCTTTACTGTCACGAATGATATGAAAGGTACAAAGTGACAATGATCATGGGGTTCTGGATGATAGGTCACAGCAAATGGTCCAGTTGCTGGATGAGCGTGACCTTGGGGTCCTGACTGCTGTCATGAGTTTACTAGTGGCACTAGTGGCGAGCAATCCAGATGGTTACACGAATTGTCTCTCTAAGTGTGTATACATTTTGGAACGCCTCACCAAGAGTCAGGACATTTTGCAAGAATATACTTATTATGGCATCCCATCGCCTTGGCTGCAGGTAAAATCCCTTGTCTTGGTGAAGGAACCACTTGTTCACCTTTCTGAAATAAAATCTTGCTGGGAGATCACCATCTACACAGCCTTTAGGGTTTGTGATGTAGCTGTTTTGCAAAGGTTTGCTTGTGGTCTTTCTCAGCTCATATGACTGTATGTACTGGAACTTCTGCACCATACTCTAGTCATGAATTGTGAGGACATATGTGAAGGTTTAATCCGCTTTGAACCTTCTTTTCTTGTGTAGAACAAGTCTCTGTAAGATCTGATCTAACCTTTTTGTTTTTGTTTTTGATTCAAACAGGTGAAAACCATGAGGGTACTGCAGTACTTTCCTGTCATTGAGGACTCTACCATCAGAAAGGGTTTGTTTGATGTGAGTCACACCTCGCTGTGCACTAAACTTTGAAATTTATGTTATCTGCCTGGAACTAACTGCTCTTACAAGATTCCAAGAATTATCAGTATGCTTCCTGGTGATGTGTTGCGTGTGTTCCTAGAAGATGGGCACTGCTACTCAAGAGGCATTGAGACATTGATTGTTGTAGGTCCTACATCGGATTCTGGTGGGTACAGACGTGGTGAAGAATGTCAACAAAAACAATGCCTCACATGCAGTGCTCTTTGAGGCCATTGCACTGGTGCATACCTCTTTTTCTCCTAGGTTTTGATGGGATGTTCATGCGTTATGCTGCCAGTGCTTGGGACAAGGCACTGTCTACAGTGCTGCTGCTTTGTTTCCACATAAATAACACTTTTAGATGTGCAAGAATCACTGTTTGGTAGGAAGACCCAAGGGAACAGCTGAAAGTCTTAAAAACCAGAACATATTGGATTTTGTCTATTCATGGAGAATAAAGTATCACAAGGTTGACAATATGTTTTGAAGAGAAATTGGAATGGTTGTCAAATGGTTAGCACAAATTTGCAAATATACCAGAGTGGGGCATTTCTGCATGACAGGTCATGCACCTGGATGCAGACAAGGATCTGATGACACAATGTGTAGCATTGCTGGGGAAATTTGTTGCAGTACGCGAGCCCAATATTCGGTATCTTGGCTTGGTTTGAATTCTTTACCTCTTGTGTTGACCATTTTCTTTATCATGATTTGGTTTTTTTGGGAGGGGTGTCTGTATTATCTAAACCAGTAGGAATGACTTGGTGCAGTATACACTGGTTCTAAAAGCATATATCTCATTAAGAATTGTCCATGTGCAGGAAAATATGACACGGATGCTATTAGTTGCAGATGTGAATGAGAGCATCAAGAAGCATCAAGCACACATCATAACTTCTCTCAAAGATCCTGATATCAGGTAGGTTTTGCTCCCAGGATCCTCCCAATTAGGTGCTTGAAAGGACAAACAAGGGCATGAAACAGCCTGATAACATCTTTCTCACAAATTTCTCCACAATCCACGAATTCTGCTGATATTCAGTGGGCTACCTTCATAGTCTTGTTATGGAGTTCTCTCCACAATTTCATAGATATTCTTCTACAAATAATCTGCCTGCAGATGTTGCCTGATGAAATGGTTCATAAAAATTCTCCTTGATACCTGAGCATTTGCGTCACCTCCAGGTGTATCTGATCAGTTTTGATGATGATTTCTCTATCAAACCTTGTTAGAGATCAGGGTGAGTGTCACTAGCAATTTTCCCAAAATCAAAGCCTTCAACAACCCCCAACATGGAGAATTCTATGCTGACAACTTGGACATGCCTGACAAAGTTTGATGGGGGTGGGAGGGGACAGTATCCGGAGGAGGTCACTTGATTTGCTATATGGCATGTGTGATATCAGCAATGCCAAGGATATTGTGGAAGAGCTCTTGCAGGTTTCAGACTTTTCCCACTGAAGATTTCATTAGTGATATATGCAATTGAGGCAAACTTTTTGGGACTATAAATTTCTGTTGCATCCCTTCTGTACTAATGGCTTCTCTGCTTGTTCTACAGTATCTGACTACAGCAGACTTTGCTATTCGTGAAGAGCTTGCCCTGAAAGCTGCTATTCTTGCAGAAAAGTTCGCCCCAAATCTTGCATGGTATGGCTGCTTCCAATTGCATAAAGTTTCAGGTTGAGGCTAAAGTTCATTTCATGTCCACCAGATCAGTTCTGAGAAGAACCACCATATTATTCACACTTCCTTCAATACTAACAAGTGGTAATCTGTGATTGGACCATTTTGTGGTCTTCTCTCCCTCTTGGTTGCTGGCAGGTATGTGGAGGTTATACTACAGCTGATTGAGAAAGCTGGTGACTTTGTGAGTGATGACATTTGGTATCGAGTTGTGCAGTTTGTCACCAACAATGATGACCTCCAGGTACTCACATGTGGGCCTAGCTTCCTAGATGTTTGTGGCAACATGGAGAATGGTTTGAAAATTTGATATTGTATACACCACAATGTATATACAACAACATTGGAGCACTACCACTCAGAGTCTTATCTTCTCTGCCATATGTGCCTGAGTTGTGCTTTTAGAAAACAAGCTCCAACCTCTACATATCTTGTCCCAGACTTAGCCTGCTCAGAAAGTGGATTGTTGTGTAGAGTCTGACAGCTGAGATTTTTTGTGGAAGATAGGCATTTGCTGCAGCAAAGGCTCGGGAGTACCTTGACAAGCCAGCAGTGCATGAAACCATGGTGAAGGTGATGATCATTCTGAATCAGGCAGTCTTATGTCTCTTGAGTGTTAGCCAATGTCATGACTGAGTCTTTGCGTTGCTTCTGAAAATGCAACAGAAACTCAGAATGCAAATGTTTGTGTAATAGTTTGCCCAAAAATTTGGTCAGGTTTATTACATACTTATCTACACCCCCTGTTGGGACCTGACAAAGTCAGTGAGGAGTCGTGGCAGCTGGTCACTGCTATTCATGATGAAGGTGATGGAGCTGCTTTTATGAGCAACTCAGGGTGTCATAAATTTATGACCACACTCAATGTCATGTTACTTTCAAACTGTTATTGTGGTGTTTTCTCCACAATCTCATAGATATGAATCAGGCTGTCTTATGAAGGACACAGGATTGACATTTATTTAGTAGCATTGAGTTGCAGAAGCAAGTATAGCATATGCACAATGTAGGATGTGCCATGGAAAGATTGTCACATAGGAAGATTACCTGTCAGCAATTTAAAGCATGTGACCATAGTTTTATTTAAGGTGGTTCATGCCCATGGTTGCTGTTGCTCAGAAGATCCTGATGGGAGCTGGGTTTAGGTGGCGGGATACTTGCTTGGAGAATATAGCCATCTGCTGGCTAGGCGACCAGGTTGGAGTCCCAAGGAGGTTTTCCACATTGTCCATGACAAGTTTCCCACTGTCACGTATGCACTCAACCAATGTCCGTTGCATTTGGGATGCTGGGTAGTGCATTGTCTTGCAGATTTTTCTAGTAGTGAGTCCAAAATATATATTTTTGTATGTTGCCTACTATCACAAGAGCAGCACTCAGCACTCAGATTGCTAGCAGAGAAAGAGGTGGTCCCTCAGGCTGAACAGAAATCTTCTCTATTATGAAGTACAAGTGTTGGAAGCATGATAGTCTGCTGGTTTGCACTAGAAATTTAGTGCTTGCATCCTCTGCACAGAACGGTTTTTCTATGCTTTCAGCACATTGTATCTGTCTCATTTGGATGTGTGACATGTTGCAGAACTCCGACAAAGGCAATCTTGCTATCAGCATATGTGAAGATACTGATGCACACTCAGCCTCTTGACCAGGAGTTGCAGGTGCAGGTCGAGGAAGTATTCAAGAGGTTTGTTTCTTTCAATAGCTTCTTTTTAATTCGTTTATGGTTCTTGTTTTGTGATTGTCTGATAGCTTATTTCCTCCTACCCTTCCTTGTGCTGTCTGACCATCCTCTCTGTTGCCAAACAGATGTGAGAATGTTGTTGATGCTGAAGTGCAGCAGCGGGCTGTTGAGTACATCACTCTTAGTCGCAAGGGATCATCTATGGTGGACATTATGGCAGAAATGCCAAAGTTTCCTGAGCGCCAGGTGTGGATTTTGTGATCTGATGTTCTTTAGTGGTTGTTTGCCCTATGTTTGGTGATTTCTTGGAGAATTGCATGATCATACTTATGCTCAAAAATTGTGCTTGATGGTTATGTGGGTCTGATGGAGTTTAGTCAGCATTAATAAAGAAAGCTGAGGACACAGAAGGAGAATCAACTGAGATGAGTGCAACTAAGTTGCGGCAGCAGCAAAATTCTATGGCCTTGGTTGTTGCAGACCCAGGCCCTGCCAATGGTGGCCTCCCTCCTCCTTCAGTATCCAAGGCTTCTTCAACATCTCACTACAGTACGGTATGGCATCTGGTTTGACAAGGTGACTTTGTAACAGGTTTGGACCATAAGTTCAAATGGAGGTCATTCTCACTTTGCCCATGCAAAAGTTCAGGGAGAGGAAGAATTGAGAATGACAGCTCAGAGAATGCATGGACTAAAACATAACAGGATGCCTCAGACTGTAGGACCCTAGAGAACATACTGTCTTGGTTCAGAGCAAGCTAGGTCTTTTAAACCCTTTGTAGCCAGACAATCCAGGTAGTAAAAATGAAGAAAGGGAAGCCAAGTGAAAGGGGATGGTGATTTTCATCCAAATTTAGCTCATCAAGCCATAAGCCGAGAAGTGAGTCCATATACATTGCATGGAATTTGGATGGAGCCAGTGGACCGGGAAGGGAGAAAGAGAGGTGGTTCCAAAGAAGTGGGAAGAATTGCTGACACCATCATGACTTGGACTTACCGGCCACAGAATGATCGTCTGAATTTTAGTTTTCTCATGCAGGAACAGTTGGCATTGCCTGAACCTCCTCCTCCATCAACAGAAACAGCAGCTATTCCGAAGGCTTATGCAAATGGAACAAGCAACTCACACACATCTGCATCAACAAATGGTGACTTACTGGGAGATCTGTTGGCACCACTGGCCATAGAAGCACCTCCAGTTACCACACCCCCACCTCCCCCATCCCAAGTAGATGATCCTGGAGATCCTCTGGCTTTGGCACTGTATGATCAGCAAGTGAACCAGATCAAGGTAAAACTTATTGTGTTGTATGTCCTCTTCCTGCCATTTTCAAATATTGCAACACCAGGCCTGGTTTTATTTGCTTTATGGGTGAGATAGTTTATAGCTGGCTTCCTGGCAATATGTCTTCTTGCTTGCATATTTTGATTATTTTGGTAAGGTTTTATTCTAGCAATCAATCTGAGGTTCACACATCCTTCAATTGTGATTGAGGCAAAGACATGCTCAAGTAATATACCAAGGAAAATTTTCCTTATGAGCCAGAGTTGCAGGAGGAATTTTAGTTCGTTTACACTAGTCTGGTGCTTCTCCTGCTGTGACGGAATCTGTGTAGTGTTCTTGTTGATGGTGCCTCTGGAATGAACATTCCTGCAATATTCCTGAGCATGTGATTTTTGCATTTGATGCAGCCCATTGGAAGTATTGAGGATTGGTTTCGGGCTCTTTCTCTGAAGGACAGTGGTGTACTATATGAAGATCCCTATATCCAGGTGGGTCTCACTGTTTTTGCTATGAGTGATTGGCAAGCTTGATAAAAGTGACCTTCAACTTGTGTACATCCCACACTAACATGAGACTTGGTGGACAGATTGGGATAAAGTGTGATTGGCGAGAGGCCCAAGCAAAAATGGTCTTGTTCCTTGGAAACAAGCATACAGCATCATTGGTAAACGTCAGGGTTTTGATACTGCCAGCTCCTCACTTGAAGATGCAATTCTCTCAAGTTCCTGATACCATTCCTCCAAGGGCTCAGGTTGGCCTGTACTCCTCATTGAAAATTGCAACTGGACAATTCTTCTCTTGTTCAGAAAGTTTGGTAGCACTTGGCTGTGGTGCTGTCTGTAAACTCTAGTGTCGTTTTGCTTGGATTCTCAGGACTGCTGATATCACCTATATTTCAATTTTGTGAGGGTTATTGACTGGGACCTGGATCATGGTACTGTGAAGAGAAGCAGTTGTAGGTATTCCATTTAACTACACCAGCAACTCTGGATCAAGTTCTTTCCTCAATAGCTTCTAGACTCAAGTTTTTGGAGCAGCAAGGCCTGTAGCAGCTGATGAGCTGAAGTACTGTTCGCAGGTGCAAGTTCCTGTGGAAGTGGTATGTTTGAGTGCCAGCAGGGAGACTGCAGTTCTTGACTTCAGTTACACCACCTCCACTCTGCCGGTAGGTATTTGCTTTTCACCAATTAGTTGTCTTGCCCTTATTCCTTCCTGCTCACGTATTTACCCATCACACAATTACCCTAGAGTGCTGAATATGAATCCTGTATAGTGTACAGGTGATTTCCCCTGTGATACCACTGAGTACAGAGTGCGGCCTTAAACTGCTTTCTTCCTTTTGGAGGTTTTGGGCAAGCAATGACCTGGAGTTCATGAAATATCGATGTTAATGTGTATGAACATGTTTCTTTACATAGCTGAGTATTGTGGTTACATGTTTGTTATGAACTAACCTACACCTACTGTTAGGAGTCAGGTGTCAAGTTATTGTGGCCCATGCATGTTCTTGATGACCCTGGACTGATCTTAGAGTTGCTGAGAGTGGCAGAGAGCCTGAACCATATCTGAATCATTTGATGATGGCTTTTAACCAAGCATGGACATCTGTATAATAGTCCTCCCATTGAAGGTCTGAAACAGGAAGTGGACACAGTTCACCATGAATTTGCAGGATTCTTCATCCATGGGCTGCATTGATGTACTACAGTACATTAATGTTCATGTCAACTAGATTCCAAGAACAGACCTGTAGGAAATAGCTCAGCAATCTCATTGAATCCGTGGATATTGTGAACTGACAGGTGAGTGTGAAGTTGCGCCTGCCAACTCTTATGAATAAATTTTTGCAACCAGCACCAATATCTGCCAGTGATTTTGTGGCACACTGGCGAGCACTTGTTGGTCCGCCCACAAAGCTTCAAGATGTGGTATGTCTTACAGATTGTGGTTAGATCCTGATTTTATTCACAAGCCACCATTGTGTAACAAATTTAGCATCTGTAGCAAGTGTGGGAACTTTCTTGCATTGACAAGTATCATATCACCACCAAGAGTCATGGCTAGAAAAGGGGGGAAAATGGTATGATACCAAACTCTCTGAAGCAAACATGACTGAAAACCTCTTCCATTCCCTGGTGCTGCTGATGGTAGTACCACCACCTTTCAGAGGTGGGCTCTATTTGTCATTACCCTACTATATTTAGAGATCATCCATCCCAAACCATTTTCAGCAAGGGTGTTTGACTTCAGAGGTCAGATGAGATCTGGTGTGTCCATTGTAGCTACGTCATATCAAGTATCCTGCACATTAATTACTGTGCATCTCTTTTATCCTGCAATGTTTCCATTGAGCAGTGCAATGACAGTTTGTGTCCTGTCAGCTGAAAAATTGGAAGACCCATAGCTATGTCTTTGATGTATGTTGCCTGTTATGACATCAAACATACCATTGGGCAAAATGGCAGGTTCGTGGTGTACGCCCCATGCCTGTTTCAGACATGGGAGACCTTTTCAATAGTCTTCACATTGGTGTTGCTCCTGGGCTTGTAAGTTTTTTGCATTCCATACTCTCCCCCCACCCAAACCTTGTATTGTGCTGCTTGGTTCTTTTGCCTCTGAGCTGTGAACTGGACATTTCTTATCTGCATCCTGGGCATGACTAGGTTTAGCTCTAATAGACTGAGTGTTCACAACAGCTGTTTTTTTAATGTTGAGACATGCAGATTAAGGCCTGATGTGGATGATTTGTCTTTCCCAGCACGGATACCTTGGTTTTGTGGTTACGAGCAAATTGAACAACTGCTGGATTTGTGTTTGTGCAGGATCCTAATGTCAATAACATTGTGGCAGCAACCACTTTCTATTCACAGGCTGGAGCTACTCTTTGTTTGGTACTGTACTTAGCATTTGACTAGTTATCCTGAGATTCCCACTTTGAGTTGGCTCCAGACATAAAGTCCAGAACAAAGTCCTAAGATGATCAAATGCATCTGACATGACAAGGTTCAAAGTGGCTAGATGAGGTGCACTAGATATGTCTAGAGAGAACCAACTTGCTACACAGTCATCATCTGCAACTTATGAAAAGTTTGCATAAGGGGAGTGGCAAATTTCATAGATTTAAATGCTGTTGACAAGCAGCTAAAAGGGAAAGAATTTAAGCAAGAAGCTTGCCATATATGTGTTTGCAGGTTCGTGTTGAGACAGATCCTTCTGACAGGACGCAAATGAGATTGACAGTTGCATCCCAAGACCCAAATGCCACCTATGAGTATGTGTCCTTTCCCTATTTACTAGTTTCATGAGGTGTTACTACTCTCTCTATTCACTTGCTTCAGGGAATCATTGAATTTGATGATCCCTACCTATGATTGTAATTCAGGCTGAAGGAGTTTATCAAGGAGCAAGTGATAGACATACCAGTGGCACCAGTCCCTGCCCCTGCTCCAGCACCATCACCTGCTGCCTGGGGATTGACAGGCCCTGCTGCAGCTCTTGTAGGCCTAATCTGAAGACATAATTTTTGTGCTGTGTCTTTTGCTTTGAGTTTGCACTTTGGTCTGCATTTCATTCAGGCAATGTTATCCGAGAGTATCTTTGATTTTGTTTATTATTTCCTACATCCTCTAGAGTCAGCAAATTTGTCTCAGCATGTGTAGCTTTTTACACTGTTGAAGTTAGTGACAAAGTCTCATAGTATATAGCTTAGAATGCCTGATCCATTGTTTTGGCTCTTTCATAAGAGGAGGTTTTGACAATAGGAAATTCATACATGGTATACACTGCAGGGCTCCAGCTTAGGGTTCAGGAAAGTGGTGCCTGAAGTAACTGTCCTGTTATCTCCTTAGTGTGTTTGTCAACAAGGCAGAGTTGCAAGCAACAGTTTGTTCTTTTGGCGGAGGGAATAGTATACCATGCAAAAGAAGACAGCCTTAGCCTTTTGTAGATTACAGTGATTGCTTAGCTTTTGTAGATTACAGTATTAATTGGCAGGCCATGTGTCCAAGTTTTCATTCATCAGGAAAAAAAATTTGCAGGGTTTATTGAACTGTTGCAAAACATTACAGGGCCTTCTGTTGTTGGAATTTAATCTGATCATTCTGTGCAATTCTACTTCAAGATTCCGGTCCTGGTGGGTGGGTGGATGATGCTCCTTTGTTCTGATGCTGTGATGATACCGGTGTATCACTTTGGACCAGCTTATCTTGGTAAACCTGGAGATTGGCAACATGAGGCAGGCTGTAACCTGCATCACTTCAAAGTTAAGCATGCACTAAAGAAATCCTTGAAGTGCAATGCAAGAGCTTTTACCACTGGAATCACTTGAAGCGGAGGTAGAGCAACAATGCCCTAGTGCACATAATGAAGACAAATGGGATAGTGAAAGAAGAGAGAGAATGACTTAAGTTCAGGTATCTGTGTTTCCCCCAGCAGGAAAAAATTATCATCTTTTTGTTTCAAGCTGGATCCAATTGGATTAGTTCTGCAGCGCAAATATTAGAGCGATGCTTTGAATTCGCTAGGTGGTGGTCAGCATTACAGACTGACTGCATCCTTAGAGCAGGTGCACCCATGCCCTCTCCATTTGCTGCCTCCAGTGGACTTGCTCTTACACATGAGACAGCATCATGCCTTTTCAAAATCGCCATCAAAATTCCAATTAATCATCAGCTAAAAACTGTTGTCAGGCAAAATGAATACTTTGATAACGGCCCAAAAGGACCCTAGTGAAAATGGAGCACCAGCTGCTAACTCACAAGATGAGGAGGATCCATCATGCTGCACATGTGAAGCACAAGGACAGCACAAGGGAAGGCCACTGCTACATTCATCTTACAGGTATTGGCCATGGATGTCCTTGAAGGAAAGTGTTTTAGCAGTTCTTCTCTTGTGCATGGGCACTTCATGATCAATGGCTGACTTTGGAGATCTGGATTGCATTCCCATCATGAAGAAGGGATGAAGCTGTACAAAACTTGATCATTCACATACAGATCCTGAGTAATGTACAAAGTGTCCTAAATGTTATAACATTTAATCCACCTGCACTTGGGACTGCATGCAGGGTTCAGGTGTAGCTGGGCTAGTTCTTCAGGACCAGTAATGATGGGAGCACCTGTCTCTTAGGATCAGAGCATACATCAATACTTCACCCTCCTGTCTGAAGCTTGTAATGATATTAACAAAAGCAACCTGTTAGTATCTAGACTATCCAGTTTTGAAGCTCATAGTCTGAAGGGCTGGAGCAAACAAAGTACAAAATTTCTGGTGTCTAGAGAATCGCCAGCATTCAGAAAAATGATTAAAATCCTATAACAGTAGTAAACACTAGTATCTCATGTGCAATAAAACTATCCCTGTTCATCCTTGTGCATCAAATTCAACTCCCGACTTGCCCTATCAAAGTAGTTGCACTATTTCTGTTCAAAAAAGTTGCTCTTACAGCCTGCCTTCAAAGGGTAATTCTTTTGTTATTTTCTTAGGAATGCAAGCCCTCCTAGGAGTTAGGTTAGAATCTGTTGAAAAACTGGCCAAATGCTAAGCTTGTATCAATTCATAGTGTTGCTCTTCATCACTTGATTTGACAATGGAAACAGAGAATAGGGCAATCTCAAGCTGCTTACTTTTTTGCCAGCTTCTTCAAGAGCTCTGCATTTGGAAAGGTATCCTTGTCAATATAATAGAAATTACCATTGGCTGCAAAAGTTACAACAGGGCGCTGTGTCATGGGAGTTTTGACATCTGATAACTTAATTGTGCGACGCAATGGAGTGGCAATCCATGATAGCACCTCTACCTCCATCTCATTGGATCCAGGTGTCCATGTTAGCTTGCGCACATATGGACTTGCAAACCAATGCAATGCTGCAGTTGTTGATGCACTAAGCATCACCATCATTGAAGCCACTGCCCCCTTTCCTATCACTGATAAGTCTGGAGCTGTGAAGAAGGTGACAAGTGGTCCACCTGCACATACCAATCAAGTCAGCAAATAGGTACATGCTAATGTGGAAATCAAAATCAATTGAAAGTGCAAATGCAGTGAAATTCTCATTAAGAAGATTTGGTGGTGCATCAGAAAGTCATCAGAAAGCCCTGCCTGGGTGCACACACCACTGCATAACATCAAAGAGTAGAAGTCTTCCAAATCTAACCCTAAGAAGAAAAGCCTGATCACCGATCCAGGATGGTAGACGCTTGTGTACCTGCTACTGAAAGACAGCAAGTTGTTATGGACAGCACCTTCACCCGCCTCAACGTATCAGCCATGGCACCTTCATACACCACATCCACAGGCTTCTTATCTTTCACAGCTTTCTCTACTGATGAGAAGGGCCGCTGCTTGAGCTTCCATTCTTTTTCTTTGCCCGTCCCTCCGCTAGCCCATCTCTGCTGCTGTAAAGCAGATCCTATTATAGTGCTAGAACGGTCCACAACCCTGCTATACGATTGCCTGCAACCTGAAACACACACGCCCCCCCCCCCCCAAAAAAAACAAAAAAAACAAAAAAAACCGCTCGTCATCACTCTGTTTGTTCATCAAGGTTATGATCTAAATCTACAGAAATGCCGCATGCATGCAGGGCGCGGGAGTGTTTTACGGGAAGAAGAAAAAAGAGAGAGAGAGAGAGAGAGAGAGAGAGAGAGAGAGAGAGAGAGAGAGAGTTGGAAAAAGAAGTGCAATGAAACTTGCAAATCCAACATAATTTTTTCCATAGAAAAAAAAGAAACAACCAAAAGAGAGAGTCATAAAAGGGGCGGAAGAAGATAATGCACCAGCTCTGAGTAGAACCTCCATGGTTGTTACGTTGCAAGACGATAAACTCCCGAGGAGGCAGTGTCAAACCTGCTCTCTCTCAGGATCCATTGTACAAAGCAAAGCCCAAAATATTAGGGTTAGGGTTTGGCGCTCTTCTTCTTCTTCTTCTTCTTCTCAAATCTACCTTTGCTGGTATGATTTCAGTTCCCAAAAATCTATGAATGTCAAATCTACCTCTGGTACTGATTTCAATCCCCAAAATACTCAAAATCTTCATTTAAATGTGATTGCTGGGGTAGATTACCAAATCCAGGAATTTTTTAATGCTTTTTTTTTCCCCCTATCTGTACACAAGAGTTCCCCCCAAGAGGTCCCCAAGAGTTCCCAAGTTCTAACTACTATAGAAAAACCCACAATTGAAATTTTATTTTTTTTCACTTGAACAAAAGCTTAGCTAGTGTGTAATTATTATTTTATTATTTTTTAAAAAATTAGGATTAGCAACCAAATTATATTATACCTTATTTCACTTTCTTTTTCAGAATATACCTAATCAAAGGTGCCTTGTTTATTGGCCTTGCCTACTACCAAGGCCCTTAAGGATATTGTGTTTAGATTCATTATAGAGTATACCTAGTAGCTTAAGGGATTTTTATAGGCCCCTAGGTAACAACAATAATAATAATAATAATAATAATAATAATAGGTCTAATTTTTTTATACAAGTATTTTTGAAAGATGATATTTTGGCTTGTGTTGAAACTTGAGATTAGTTATAGATTTTATGATATCTTGAAGGATTTTGGGTTTCTTTTAGAGGACTTTTATAAAAAAAATATTTTAGGTATATTTTTGCTATGGTGAAATATTTGAGTTTCCATAAGTCTTTTTTTTTGCCTTAAGATCCTATTTAATGTTAAATGGCAAGGCCATAGTGTGACACACCCCTTGTTGTTTATTTGTAAAGAAGTCTAAAAGATTTCCTAGTTTATTTGTCGGGGTCCTTGGATCTTTGAATGTCTCTCCTTGAGAAGAGGAGATCGTTGGCCTACTTCTTAAGAATAGATCTTACACCTATGAGTAGGTGTAAGACCTCTCCCTATTGTTAAAGAGTAAGCATAAGAACTAGCAATGGGCACATATTAATAAAATTAATAAATAAATAAATAAATAAATAAAGGTGAAATTTGGCCACGGTTTCAAGTTAGTTCTCACCTTGAATATCTCAAGATATCATTAAGGGTGATACTATTTTTGAAACCCGTTTTGAGTTTCTCATTGGATTGAGAACCGCCCATTTTGAAACCCTTCCACTTAACTTTTAAAATATTTTATCATGATATTAAAAAATTGACAAGGTTAAGGTGTTAATAGTCAATGATTTTCATTTATTTTGGTAGTTGGTAATGGTAGGTAAGGTTAGGAAAAAAAAACAATTAGGTTTGCATTGTAGAGGGGTCGTAAAAACAAATCCACCCTTAGCCCTTATCTTTGCCAATTACTTTCGATGTCAAGAGTAGTTTAGCCATGCTTTTAAAACCCTTGCTTGAGCTCAATGCCATCCAATGTTTTCTAATTCTTCTTTATTGTTGATGTAGTTGAATTTGATAGTGGCACACATCATCATCTTCAATATGAACACCATGCAGGTTCGTATTCAATCCCTTCTTGAATCTATTCTCAATCATAATTTGTGATTCTGATTGTTTGATGTTTTCATGTGGAGAACGCATAGGTTTCATTTGTTATTGTTGAAACATGTGTTTTGATGAGACAATCCAAGTTGTCCAAAAAGAGATCTTGGACAAGCATAAGATGTCTCCCAAATGGAAAGTGTAAATGAACATTCCATTGTGCAAGATGATTTCCATACTAGTTGTGCATCTAGCGTTGAAAATAAACGTTCTAAAGATGGAACAAGCATTTCAAACAGGTTACTGTGAGGGAGACAAGGTCTTTTATGTCTCTCCATTGAACTAGAAAAGAGAAGAATTTTGGGAGGCATATTAAGTGTGTTGGAATGCCCACTTGAGATCCGAGAATGAGAAGTTTGAGAGCTTCCTTCTTGAGGATCATGACTTGAAATTTCTCTTTTGTCATATTTTTTTGTGTGAGATGGCAATCACAAGTTGTAAGCTTGGTTGTTTTATATCCAACATGTCCACAATGATGAGGTCTTCTGACACATCTTGGTGGATTCCATCGTGCTGGATACATCCATGGTCTTGTGGAGCTATTCAATGCCATGACAAATTTAAACAAATAAGTCTTTGAACTTTGAATCATCTTTAAAAACTTTGCTTTTCACTAATTGCTTGATGTCTTCAGTTGAATGTTGTCAAATTTTCAAAAGATTCCATCTCATTGTGTGTTCCTAGGTTTATAGAATTGGATTGTGTAAGGCCAAATTTGTTGCATGATTTTTTTTTTGGATTCAATCTATTGGCATTATTTTGTTAGAACAATTTTAGAATGTCCTACTAATGAATATTTATAAGAAATGCCATAATAAATCACAAAAAACATGGCATTCCCTAACCTTGGAGGCCTTTTTTGAATACATGTATAAGGTTTAGATTTATCTTGTTTTTTCCTTTTAATGTGGAATCCTTTTGATTTCAATTATAGTTTCATGTTCCTTTAGATTTTCATTGGTTTTTTCACATCTTGTCCTAATTGTAGCAAGAGACCTTTATGGATGTAGATGTGGCTATCAAGCTATATTATGAACAGACTACTGATAGAAGATAGGTCCATGGTCAAGCTTCAAAAGTGTATGGAGAAGGTTATGTAGCAAATGTGCAAAAATCATCACTCTACATTTTACAAACTTCTCCTTGTTTGTGATACCACACTAACGATGGGTTTCTTTAAGGACATCCAAATTCATTATGATATGAACTCGAAGCTCGAGATGTTCATAGAGAAGCTACAAATGCTTGTTTATTCCAATACATGTGTCTCCCAAGCAAAAGCTCTTTTGGCTCAAACAATGGAATGAATTTAATGTTTTGATAAAGGAAAAAAAATTCCCCAAGTAGGGATTTTTGAATATTTAGTTTGATTGTTGATAGATGGTTCCACAAGGCCACCTTTTGGCACTAGGGTTGGGAAACATTTATAACAAACTTTTGTTTCTTGATGTTCATTCGAAGTTCATTTCTATTGTGTTAACATTATGAACTGTCTTTTATAGTTGGAGGTTGAGTCTTTCATCCTATATGCATTTATTGTTTTAGACCTGGGTTTGAATATGAAAGATTTACCAAAAGTGACCTCCTTCTTGTCCTACATTTAGGAGTGGAAGTAGGTTATTTGGGAGACCTTTTTATTGAGAATTCAAGCCTAGGGATGGCATTTGAAGAAACAAGTCCTACGAGTAACATACAAGAGGGAAGGAAACATTCAAAAGGGTGCTATACAGGTTTGTATCGTGCTTACTACTTCATCACTAGATTTTAGTATCTTTAACTATATTTGCATCCTTAGTGCCGAGAATAGGTTACTCAAGGACGTAAAAACATTCCTTTCAATTCCCAACATTGGATTTGGTAAGTTAGTCTTTTGTATCATTTCATTTTATTTTATTTTTCCTTATGTTTCTACTCTTAGTGTTGAAGTAGAAGATGTTTTCTGTAAAAAATAATCAATGAAATCAATAATGGAATCCTTGATAATTTTTTTTGCCTCTTCCATTGCCCTTTTTGCCTGTAGACCTCCTTCTCCAAACCTTGTGTCCCCTATTATTGGTATTGAGAGTAGCAAATACAAGCTTTGTATTCACTATTATGTGTTCATAAGTCTTCAAGTGAACCTGCCTTCAAGTAGTTTCTTCAATGTTTTTGTTGTTTGCAAATATTTTTATCATGTGTTTCTTCACATGGGAGCAATTGACCAACTCCCTCACCAGGTACTACTTGGGCTAGTTCAACATGAAATTGTATTATTTTCAAAAATGTTGAAATTTTCACCCAAAATAATAGATTTCATAAATATTGTTTATGAAAGAAAATAAATAATATGATGGAATATATTTGAAAAAGAATATCATTTGTTCAAATGGAATCCTCAAAATTAATTAATTATTCAACAAACATGTGTCAAAGTGGGCAAGGTACTATAACCATATATGTATCCAACATTTTGATCAGTTGCACAATCCTAAGATCCAATTGCAAATAACGTAGCACATGTAAATGCCATTTTCATAAGTGAATTTTATGTGATGTGGACTAGTGTTTTTTTTGTTTTGAAAATTGTGAGGTAGGTGGGTTAGCGACCATGTAAAAGAAGAATTAGCCAAATATGGTTGTAGGTTAAAGAGGAAAGGGTTACTTTCCTATTTAATTTCTAGCCAAATTTGGCTAGATCTTCATGTATATCATTGCCATTTTGGTTACATCACAAAATTGACCCAAAGAAAAAGATATTTTCAAAGGTGATGTGATGATTGTCAAGATTGTGTAAGGTTCAATGTACCAACATGTACATGGGAAGGATGTCTAAAATTTCAATCCACCAAAACAAGCATGAATTGGGTGATGATGATCCCCAAGAAAATGAGAGCTTTCCATTAGCATTGGAAATATGTGTTTAGGGTTTAAGGATAAACCTAAACCCTAAACCCTTGGCAGTCAAAATGGAATCTTGATTGGGGTATAACAACTAGTTTGATAACTTGGAGAAAGTTGGGATTCGACAAATTCTTCACGTTATAATGCAGTACTCTAGACACTTGGATCATGTGTTGTGGTTGCTAAACATATTATTAATTTACATTTTTGAGATTTTTTTTGCTTAGTAGTAACTTGTGTTGCAACACAATTGTAACCAAAAAAGGTTGGTTTCACTAAATTTCATAGGATCTGTGACTACGTCTTATAAATTGAAATGTACTATGCTCATCTCAACATACTCCTTGGTTATGAAAGAACACAATAACAATTTGAACCCTTGCAACCATATCACAACTAACATTAAACTAAAACAAATGATGGATTAACACATTCTAGATTCCCTTTCGTGGCTATCATGGTCATGTAATGGTTGTGGACTTCTAACGATAGATTCAACATCCTTTAATTCCCCAATTATAACCAAATCAAAACTTGAAGAAGACGTTTTACAAACTATCATCACTTCATCAATAAAATCTTTGTAAATATTCAACTGACCTTAGTCTTTCTATGAATAAACAATTGATTGGAACTCCCAATAACAAAAATACTCAACCCTCCCCAATAATGACTATGGCTTGACCCAAATATATCAAATTTGAGTTGTGAATCCCACAACTGACTAGCCAGTTAATCTAATAGAACCTTTATCCCTTCCATCATATGTATCTAAAGACTCACTATAACTTGACATTTTGTTTACTATTTCCAAAATAACCAAACTCTTGGAAACAAACAAAATGTCAATTACCTGTTATTGGCATTCATCCCAAAATGATCAAAATCCATGCTAAAGAACTTACAACACAAACACAAAACATTACAATATTTGTAAAAACCAAAAACTATAAGAACTTATTTAGCTTGTAGTCATGAAACCCATTTGTAATATTGTCCTTTTGTCCAACTCCATTGCTTGCACAATTCTCTTTCACACCCAAAAAAAAAAAAAAAAAACAAAACAAAGAATTTAACACCAATCAGTAGCTTTTTACATGTTCTTAATAACACAATTATTTTCAACAACAAAGCCTTCCAATTAGAAGCACTTGTATGAATTACTATATAACAAGATAGCATGTAGTTTTCAATGTCAAAACAATGACAATAAGCACCCCTTTCACATAGTAACCCTAAATTAATATCATCCATATTTTTCTATTACATAACTTCTTTTAGTTAAGGTGATCATTGGGTCCATATTTCTTTCAATACTTGTGATGCCCATGAAACCATTTATTTACACTCTTCCTTTTTCACCATTATATTCATTCATTCATTTGTCTTTGATTTATTTCTTAACCCTATCAATATAGACAAAGGCTATTTTTAAATTAGGGGTTCCCCCCCCCCCCTCAATTTTTTTTTATAAAAAATTTTTCCCAACAAAAGAAAATAATTCAAT
>Ga0116227_10003740_pt1 | contig 33596 bp, 25 predicted proteins | sample S1TSphgellanicum_FD_89693 | JGI IMG/M metagenome (GOLD analysis project Ga0116227, IMG submission 89693) | Host-associated microbial communities from peat moss isolated from Minnesota, USA - S1T2_Fb - Sphagnum magellanicum MG | ecosystem: Host-associated > Plants > Peat moss > Unclassified... | reverse complement strand
ACATGTCTACATGACTTTTTTCTTGGCAAATGATTATTCTATAGCATATTCAAGAAATTTTTACACATGGTTTTTGTGTGCATGCAGACCATTACAAATGACAATTTCAAAGCTGTGCAGCATAGGGTTGTGCTAAACCCAAATTCCTCACGGAATTCAGTAGTTTGTGCCATCACCCCTAGCTCAGATACCATTGTATCTCCTGCCTTAGAGCTCCTTGATGACACTCATCCTGCTCTCTATCATCCCTACTCTTATGCTGATTTCCAACTCGCAACATTCCAAAATTGGTATACTGGCCAGGAGGGGCTTGAGAAATTCCGCACGAAATTACATCAAGGTTGCACTACTGATCAAGCTTCTAAAAGCCCTACCATAGGTCTTGATTCACCGCTCAATGTCATTGCAGCCATCAAGCCCAGAAACCAAAATCCCAAATGCATACAACCTCATCAAGATTTTGATTTCCAAGACACCCTCTTGTTGAAGCAACGCACACTTGTAGGTTGAAAATTTTCACAACTGTAGATATGCATACCTACAGTGCGCATAATACTAAATTCATTAGGCATTTCATGTGGACAAGAATGGATACAAAATAATATAAAACTACAAAATAAACTCAGTGATACAGTCCACAACTTGATACATAAAAATCAAAAATCTTAAGTTCTATGTTCTAATATGCATGTACATCATTTATCTATTTGCAAATGCACTCGTGATAATATTGAATGTTCATTATAGTAAATGTATGTGTGTATCTCCTTCCTATATGTAATATGCAAGTGATATGTTGATTTATGTAGTTTCAAGGTGTAAACATTTATTTTGAGGTGCATTGCTTAGTACAGGTGCTCACTTTACTTTCTTGGATGGTAATTGAGTTTTGTGTTCTTCAATGTCCCGCCAATGTTCTTCAGTGGCAACCTTCAGTGCAGTCCATCAAGCGCACATGATACCAATGATTGACTGAATATCTTATGAAGTGATATGGAGATTGAATCCTTGAAACAACCAAATGTAGTCTTCAAGGTGTTGAAACCAAAGCCATGCCTGCTCTCCATGGAAGTTGCTATTAAGGACCCATAATTATGGTCAAGATCTGGTTACTTGCTTTCGTAATTTCTTCACCCAATTGTTCATCTATGAGTCCTAAAATCTTTCCATGACTGCTGGAAATCCAGAGTTCTTAATCTTCACGAAGCACTTGAAATTGAATATGATGTAAAGCAAATGAGAACTTGTGTTTGAAATTTGTAATCATGTTTGAGGGCTAAAATTGGATGGGAAATGCATATTTCTACTAATGCATATTTAAAAACCTCAGTTATTACAATGAGTCAAAAGGGTGATATGATACAAGACTTGCCTCATTGGCATGGCAAGCAACAATTTAAACTGTCAACAAATGAACCCTAAAATGGACTATAGAAAATTTCAAGGAGATGCAATTCAATTTGTCCTCTTTCAACAATCTAGAGGCCTCTAAGAAATGAGTGTAGAATCTTAAAAACTCACAAAGTGTCTTTCCAATTAGTTTGGATTTGATTACTTGTTTGATTGTGTACATTATATTTGGAACTATTGTCATGGCATCACAACTACCTTGAGTCCTACATCTAGAATAGCCATGGAGATATATGCCATGGTTATGTAGAAGTCAAAATATCTAGTTTTGAAGGAGCTAGACAAAATTGATAGCTCAATATCAACTCAAATTACTTGTTACAAACATTGAGTTCTGATTATAGTGAGCAAAAAGACACTAGAATTTGCAAAGTTAATTTTCTTGTTGCATGAGGAAACTTTGAAAATAATATACAAAACCATTAGGATTTGCACAATTTTGTTGATTTTTGAGCTAAGTTGCGAATAAATCCATCATTTTGGACCTATGTTAGGTGTAAGCAACACCAAACCACATAGTTCCTTAACCTTTCTTGGTAGACCCATGTGTGGAATTCCAATGAGGAATTTTGAGGAGTAGGTATATGGGTGGTTTTTAAAAATCTTTCATAGGTTCTTTTTTGTAAATTTTTTAAAATTGTAATTTTTCGTATGGTCAACCTTGGACAATTCTAGAAACAATTCCAATTAGAATTTGGTAGGAGAATTGGTTCAAGCAATTTCAACTGTGGCATCGAATGGTATCGAAGGAGATAATCAAATGTAACGAATGTTGCAAGATGATGAGTTTCTTCTTCATTGTGCAACGACACCAATGGGTGAGTAGGTGAGCTTGTTCATTTGAGCACGACAAAATCTTCAAAAATATTCTATGCCATGTCATGGAATATTCTTGGAATATTTGTTTTCCACGTGGCAAATTTCAAGTGACATGGCAAAATATTTGATGACATGTCATGGAATATTTTTCCATGTCACCAAAGTATTTTTGGAATCAACAAAGGTTTATTGACTTTAAACATGGGCTTGGTAAATAGAACTCTCAAGTGCAACCTCATGTGAGGGCTTGAAAACAAAAGAAAATAAAAAGATGCATTTCATAATCCCTAGTGCAACCAATATTCAAAATGTTTAAGGGTCAAAAAAAATATTTGATTTTAAGAATTGCTAAAATGGGTGGAAATTACATGGTTGAGAAATATTTGTGAAATGGTCAAGTTGTTACGATATTATACACAAAGAGACGATATACAAGGAAACACGTTATGATTATCAAAAGTTTTATTGCAAGTTTCATGAATGAGAAAATCACAATTGATTTGATATTGATACAATTGTGATGTACTATCACTAGAGTCCTAAGAGTTTAGAACATTGTAACAAATGTTGAACTTCATCCCAATTCCACATGCAGTAATGAATTAAATCTTTCGTGAACCCGTAAAACATAATCAATTATAAGATGTGATACACATGTTTACGTTGCACATATGTCCCAAGGCCACATAAAGAACCTACCAACATTGTCACAAAGTATATGCATGAACATCAAGGGTAATTTCCAATAGTCACATCGTATTGCTTGTCATTTGAAAGAATACTGTAAATTCGTCCATAACCAAGCGGGGGGACATCAACAATGGGGAAAATAGTGCACCGGAGAAGCAAGATGCCAGCCTCCCAATTGTTAGTGTGTTGTTGTGTCCATTTCAAAACTAAAGGTCGTTTCATCTTCTTGCCACCATGAGTTGTAGGCCAACAATTTGCATCAGAGGGCCTCACAAGATTGGGGCAATTCACTACAACAAGCACATGGGAATTGCTTGAACATGAAGATTGGGAGCCAAATAAACTTTAAGCATTGTTTCTATGGAGGTAGTCAAAAGGAAAACCCTACTTCTTCTAGAGTTATTAACTCATTTTGAGTTAAATTAGTACCTTTTTGGATGGGCCATACAGTTGGAACTACAAGCCTAGCAACTGCAAATTTTCGTGATGTTCCATCAACATAATGATTCAAATCATTTGGACAAAATGGCACTCAAGTCATCCGTTGTGAAATTGTACCCAAAAACTTGAATAACATGGAACATGAGTTCCATTTACAAATTTGCAAAGGTTGATCCTTGTTTTGCATTTGAGCACCGTGGTTTTTTATAGTGCAAAACATTGAATTGAAAAATTGGGAGGGCAATGTTTAATACACCACTAGCTGTCAACACAAATATTTTCCTTCAAATCCAGGCCACCTCAAGATACCAAAGGTAACAATTTACTACAACTAAAGGGTGGTTGTTGCATGTGTACATCATCCACAATTTGGGTTCAGTAGCAAGAATGGTTAGGCAATGGGAATCATTATTAGCACCAGGAAAAGAAAACAATTAATAGGTCACTTGAAAGACCTAAAAACCTCTTCTCCCTCGAGGTGCAGCAGGTGATTTATGAAGGACAATTCGGACATGTAATTTGCCACTACTATAGCAAATCGAGCAGGATCACTCAACCTTTGAGCCCTCCTCGACAATAATTCATTCCTATCGAACCATGACCAAATGGACCACCTTGCAAATAATGTTTATATAATATAGATTGTTTCAAAGCACAAATGTAATTGTTAGACGTCGTTGTGTACAACCAGATGTCACATTTTCCCGACTATTACAACCAAATGTTATGCATAATTTCAGCAAAATTACAAGTGGGCATGTTAGCCCATTCTTTGTTCATTGAATTTCTATAGAAGAAAGGAAAGGAAAAATAAGAAAAATCTAAAATGTCACAACACATATGGAAACATAGATGGAAATGGAATGCAAATGGAATTCCAATTTTGAATAAACATAAAAGAAAAGGAGTCATAGGAAGCTTGTAGGTGAAATGTTCACATGGACCATGAAACCTCCCCATTGCCTGACACTAAAATGCCAAAAGCTTAACCAATTTGTAAGCTCATGGACACCTACCTTCGAAGCAACCCTTAATGATAACCACCAACAACGAATTGTAACATAATGATCATTAGCTTCCACAAGGGATTTTGTATTCTTGTATTGGTGGCATAGAATGTTGTGTTAATCTTACAATTCAAATTTTGATCAGTTTTTTAATGTGCCTATCAAGCAATTGAGTCCAATGGAATAAATAGGTGCCTCCTTTATCAACCATTTTGACCAAAGGATCCCCAAGACCATAAACAATTATGATGGCATTCTAATTGGATTGTGCACTATCAACCATGAATCCTTTGAAATTGGATTTTGGAAACTTGTGTTTTAGCATGGTCTCATTAAGCTTTGTCCACATGATCCATTGAGCTTTGGTGTCCTTAGATTACATGTCACAAATTACAATGGTCATCACTTTATAATAAGCAAGAACGTACACATGACAAGTCATAGTTGTCTAGTCAGCAACATGTTTCACATGATCAAACATGATCCAAGTGTTCTGCAAATCCCCTCTAGGTTGCATTTGCATGACGAGGTCCATTCCCCACACCATTTATCAACATCTTGAAAATGAAAACCTTTTGTCCTACAACTTGACCTAGGAAGCAACACTCTTGGATGTAATCACAACGACTTTTGGACTTCAATTTGAAGATGCTATCAATATAGCCACACCATGCATGATGCTTGAAAACAACAACCAAGTTACGAACATTGGGCGAACTTAATTTTGAGAACTTATCTTAGATTTGCTCCAATTGTTCGTTGTTCAAAAGCTCCACAGTGCCATCACCACTATCATCAAGCATATGTGTAACCAAGAAGGACTTGCTACTGCCCAACAAAATTGCAGATATCTTTACATTAGGCATGTGGTTGAACTCCTCTACGATCAACCTTCTGGTTTCATCCACAAATTCCTTACACTTGCCATCCGCCATAGGATGCTTGTGGACCTCAAGATGAATAATTGTTCTAGTGATTGTTGGTATTCTATGCACAACATAATAAATTCGTCCAAGATAATCTGCCACACATAGGGGAGGAAAATGACAGAATTTGCATGCAAACGAGGAAGCAAATGGAGAAAGTGCCATCTGACCTAGGATTGGAATATGTGTGCACTCACCCCACTAGAAGATTTCATTACGAAAGCTAGTGTGCACAAAATTCTCATAGTCATCATGCAAACACTATAAATGACCCAAGCAACGAACTTTTTTGAAACTAAGCCCAAAACTATTTTTGATATTGGTTGTGATCACCTTGCACCAAGCATGGCCATCATATTTTCTATCCATGCCCTACATTTGCGAAGGCTTATGTGTAGTTAGAAGCATTGGTGGCAATTCGAAAAAGACATTTCCATCGAAAGCAATTAACAATAACTAAACTATTTGAAAAGGTATTTTGTTATAATCTAGATTTCACAACTTGTTAGAGGTATGTCCTGGTAGCACCATAACATGGAGGTAAAAGACAACTAACCAAATATTGCTTGTAGGGTTAGAGGGTTGTGGTAACTAGGAGGCAAGACATTGAGAACTCGCAATTAGTGATTTCATCAAAAAGCCACTTGGTGTCAAGTCATCACCGAAGGAAGAATCAGAAAATTCAAAGAAAACAGAAGCAGTTATGTTTAAACATTAAGGGAAAGTGTCAAGAACTTCGTGTTTGTTTTTCATAATCTTGACAACAGAACGTACGATTCCCAACATGAGAATGGTGTCTTGAGAATTGTGACTCAAATTATTGCCAAAAATATAATACCGGCCACAATCAACAATTCACTAGTGATCTTGAAAGGAAGTGGTAGGAATTTGGTAGAGCAAACTCAAAACCAAGTTATTAGAATCATATAAAATGTCCTTGGATATATGTAAAAAACCTAGTTAAAAACAAACATAGCGCACAAACAATGTTTAGAGACAAACGTCATCCCTTTTTCGTCCATCATGATGGTGAGGTCTAAGTGGCCAGTAGCATGAAATATTGCCATATTTCCAGGAACACAACAATAGAACTGAGAAAACTGAAAACGAAATAAAAGAGCAAGAATGCAAACAATGGAATACAATTCAAAGGCAATGCATGAACTCAAATGGTTAAAAGGATGTAATAAGCAACAATGAATATGAAATGACACATACAAAAACAAGGAATTAAACCACACATAAAGAAATGAGAGTGAGAACTTCATTGGTGGGTTTTTTTTATGACAAGGTTAGAGGGCTCATGAATATGTCTTTTCATGAAATGTGTTGTAGATTATGAAAGTTGGAAAACCGTGTATATGTGGCTATTAAGAACATTCAAAATGCAAAGAATAATTTCAACTGCCTTACCAAAAGTATTTGAAATGCATAGGCACAATGGGTACGAGACATAAACAAAAAATTGGAGACTAATGTGGAAAGCAATTTATTGAGATTTGATCTTGATAGGTCATATGAAAAGGAAATGAATATTTTGTGAACACAAAAATGTGAAAGCAAGCCCTTAAACATGAAATAGATTAATTGTCTTTAATTGCAATGGAAAATGGTGTAGAGTGTTTATAAAAATAGGTGGACAAGAACATTTAAACAAAAGGAAAAGAGCAAATGAATTAAGCCACACAAAGCCTATCAAATGAACGATGATTGGCGCAATGTAAACAAATCTTGGAAAAAGCTACTAAGGATAGGTCATTGAGGACAAAAAATATGGCAAACAAGTCACTACTGACTCATTACCAATAGTTTCTAAGTCCTCCATGCAAAATTAAAAGTTGTCAAACACCATGACTAACATGTTTATTGTGGCAAATAAGGCAAAACAATAATAAATAACAAAAATATATATCATACAAATATCAATTGGAAACTTAAGGCCAAGAAAAAAGGATGGGTTTTGATTTATATTTGATTCATTAAATATCAGCAACCATAATATAAAACAACATTTAAAAGGATAATTGAACCAAAATAAAAATGCCAAAGAATAAAAAAATATCGGAGAAGGTGCCAGAGGGACATTTAAAACATAACATAATTATGGCAGTTAGGATAACAAAAATTATGTGGAATAATGTATAGTACAGAATGGATTGGGGAACATAAGGAAGAAAGCAATGACTGACTGACATTGTACCATTGGGCTTGTTTAAGGTCATGAAAAAATATGCAAAAAACATTTTATTTAATTCCATAAATATCAAAACCCATAATATTTCAGATACTATTATTAACTATTATACATGCACATGTGTAAATATGGACCAAATGTCATAACTTGATACTATATAATTAATGTGCATTTGTGAAATGTATCAACCTTTTGTTAATGGCCAACTTACTTTTAAAACCATATCTGTCTTTGGTAAAGATATATGTGTCAGACATCTATCATCCTAGCTCTATTAATATGAAAACCATTTACATGAAATTTGTGACCCATATTTGTACCCCATAAATTGATAATCATGTGCAAGGGCTATAAATCTAAATGTGTGGAAAATCTATTCAAATCAATAGGCAGGTGACACACCCCTAGGCTCTTTAATGGATTCAAATGTGAGTCCAAAATGAAAACAATGGAAAAGCAAGGAGTTGGGGCATGCTCCCTGGCTTGCAGCACTTTGGAGGGGGTAGAGGGGCATGCTGGAGCTCCGGGATGGGACTAGGAAGAATGACAAGCACTTAATCACTCACTCGAATTTGCACAAACCAAACAACAAGTTCATTAGTGCATAGTTAAAGCACTTTTGGTGCTAGCACGAGCCATGGGCAAACTCGGATGCACAAGACTCACCACGGCTTGGACTTGGGGGAAACCACCACCTTCCCCCATATAGTATATTTTGTGCCTCTCCATGAGGCCCACATCCAAATGGCTTTTTGTCCCAAGACTCCCAAGTGGGAGTCTAGAAATTACCAAAGTTGGGACTCCCGCAACTTTGGGGCCTCATAACCTTGTGTGAAGACTTTCGATTGAGATAAAGTCTAAAACAAAATTGTAACCCTCTTCAAGAGCTTTTCAACGATGTGTTGCATGCCACCGGCACGCAAGGAAATCGGGTCGATTCTTGACTTTTAGTGGTTGGGAGTCAAATTGTCAATTTGACTTTTGGCCCTTCTTTTGGCCATTTATGTTTCAGATGTCCAAATGGGTGATGCGAGCCCATTTTAGACATCTACATTTGAATATATTTCCAATGGTATAAAGAACTTTTCGAGCCATTTGGTTTTGACCCTTGCAATCACTCTCTAAACATTCGGGACTCCAACTTTGATGCGCCCCCAAGTTCCTTCTTAGACCCAAAAAGGGTCCAACTATGTTAAAGAGCGGAAATAGTTGGAACTTGGTGCCGCTCCCAGCTTCCAACACTAAAGGGGGGTGAGAGGGGCATGCTAAAAGTTCTGGGATTATACTAGGAAGAGGGACAAGCTACTTAGTTATTCGGGCTTGCATCCAAAACCAACCAACAAGTTGGTTAAAACTCATTTTGCACACTTTTGGTGTTGGGACAAGCCACGGGCAACCTTGGATTCAAATGACTCACCACGGCCCAGATTCGGGGGAAGCCACCACCTTCCCCCATATAGTATTCTTTGCCTCTCTCCGCCGCACTTGCATCCGAATGACATTTTTTCCCGAGACTCCCAAAGTGGAGTCCTGAAATTATCCCGGTTTGGACTCTCGGGACTTTGGGCGTTCATAACTTTTCACCCCGACCTTCGATTGGGACACAGTCTAAAGCAAACTTGTAGCTTTCCTCGAGAGCTTTGCAAGGGTGTGTCGCACTTCACCTACACACACCGGGATCAGGTCGATTATCGACTTTTAGTGGTTGGGAATCAAACTGCTAGTTTGACTCCCGACCCTTCTTTTGCCTATAACTTGTGCTGCAGATGTCCAAATGGCTCATGCGAGGCCATTCTAGACATTTACACTTTAAGAACTTTCGAATGGTATAAAGAACTCCTCAATGCAAGGTGTTTTGACCCCTGCAATCAAGCTTTAAATTTTTGGGAGTCCCAGAGGACTCCAAAGTCCCATTTTCGGGAGTGTGAGGATTCACCCTCTCACACTCTTTTGCATTCCCGGGGACATGAGAATGCAATTCTCGGGCTTAATCTTGGCTCGCACCCTTGTAAGCCCTTTGCCTTGGTCGCGAACCCAAGGTTAGGGTTGCGACAACAGGTATGTGAGACATATATTTGAAAATTTTATGTTAATGTGTGAAATTCATTTTGCAAAGAGGTTTCCTTATTTACTAATGTGGTATACATCTCGATTTGTATGCAAAGCTATGTCTATTCATATGCATGTGACCTAACAAAATCTTGAACATTTGGAATGAACCTTATTTTATTTGTGGACCCACTTGTAAACACATGTTTATTTTCATTTGGAAGGTCCATTGATGTGTGAACCATTTCTGAATAAGGGACATGTGTAACATATGCCCCACAAACAACATCTGTAACAAATGTCCCACATGCACCAAAACTGCCACATGTCCCACATGTCCCATAACACCATATGTCCCACATGCCCCATAAGTACAATTTACTCCCATTTGACAATATGGGCCATATGTATTATATGGAACACATGTATTATATGTATGATAAAAATAGTAAGTAACATTGTTACATCCATACCACATGCAGATGAATGATGCATGAAAAAATATGATTACAATATTGATGTGCCATCTATTGGTGTCAAATGTATGTACTCCATCTTTTGGCCCTTTAATTGAAAGAATACACTTATTTTTATAGATATGTACCATACATACATATGCATATGTTGCATAAATGAATTTCAATGTAGATGTCAACATATCCTATTACATGTGATTTCTTTCAAAAGTGAAACCTAAATCAAATTAGCACGTGGAGCATTTATTAATATGACAAACCGTGGGATATATGTGCCAGGCATATACATGTAATAGAAACTTCCATGGAAATCAAATTCTTGTTGAATATTTAAATAAATGATATTCTAATGAACTTTTGAAAATCTGAATACATTTTAGCTTTAAGGCTTTAATTGGTCAGTATAAAGTTAATGTCGGCACTTGTGCAATTGATATATTTTGAAGCTTGTAGTTCATTCCATGTATTCAAATTGCAAGTCTTCCAAATGCAAAGGATTAATTTCGAGAAGAAGGAGCTTTGTTGACATTGAAGAAAGCGCGGCCATAACTAGACAAGTTTAAAACAAAGAAGGAAAAATCAATCTCAATTCATAATTTTAGAAGAGCAATGAGGATTTAGCCATTTTCGAAGGAGAAATAAACACACATCACATGGACATGATGGGTCATGTAATATACATCCTTCACACATTTTTCATCCTTGTTTCTTGAAATTATTTGTTTCTTGAATGTGTGGATGATGTTTTACCTTTTAATTGTGAAATTCTAATCAAAGTGGATTTCCATTGAACGAAGAGGAGGTAGCATCACACCAAGAGAGCGAACAAGTTTTTGAGGAGGAAAAACAAGAGGAGGAGTCACAACTCAACTTTTTTCTAGCTTTCTCAACACTTGATTCCAAAAGGTAGAACCTTCTTGAGAAGGTAAAATCGAACTTCTCATCATCTATAGTATTCTTTGCAAAAAAAAGAGCTCACCGACCTTCTCTCGGCGCTAAGAAAAGCTTGGTGGGATTTTTTTGCAACATTTTTTCCTGTTCTTCTTCCTTTTCTTGTTTCATTGTTGTTCTAGCGTTTCTCCTTTTGAGCTTGATTTCCCCTAAAACAAACTTGCCAAACTTCTTTCGGCACTAAAAGAAGTTCAACGGGTTTTCTTTTATAACTTTTCCCATTAAGTTTCTTTCAATGCCGAAAGAAACTTGGTCGGATGTTTTTTGCAAAAGTTTTAGCCCACACACCCATGGAGCTTTTCTTGGCATCGAAAGAAACTCCACGGGTTTTTTCATGCAACCATTCTTCCTCTTTTTCTTCAACTTCATCTTTTCTTGTTGCTTTGAGTTTTCTCCACGTGAAATCAACTTTGCCAAAAAAAACCCACCAAGCTTTTCTTAGTGCCAAAAGAAGTTCAATTGATTTTTTTCTACAAATCCTCATTCTTTTCCCATCGACCTGTTCTTGGCACCGAGCTTTTCTCGGCGTTGAAAGAAGCTCAACAAGTTTTTTCTACAAAATTTCTAACATGCACACCTATGGAGTTTCTTTTAGCGCAAAGAGAAGCTCCATGGGTTTTTTCTTGCAACCATTTTTCCTCTTTTTTTTCATCTTCATCTTTTCTTGTTCTTCTAACTCTTCTCCATGTGAGCTTGACTTTATAGAAGACAAACCCACTAAGTTTCTCTTAGTGCCGAGAAAAGTTTGACAAGTTTTTTTTTTAATAACCATTAATTATCTTCTCACCAATATTTTTTAGGCACCAAGAGAAGTGAGTTATTTTCTATAAAAAAATTAACTCACACACCCGTGAAGTTTTTCTTGATGCTAAGAAAAGCTCCACATGTTTTTTCTTGCAACAATTCTTCCCTTTCTTCTTCCTCTTCATCTTTTATGTTTCTTTTGGCTCCTCCCAATGTGTGATCTTTATTGCAGGAAAGAATCTCGTCAAGCTTCTCTTGGCATTGAAAAAAACTTAGTGGGATTTTTTTCTACAAATTTTTTCCTTTTCTTCTTCCTCTAAATTTTTTTTTTCCCCTCCCTCCTCCTTATTGCAATGTTCATTCCAGAAAAACCCACTTAGCTTCCTTCGACACCATAAGATGCTCGCCAAGTTTCTTTTGGAATTTTTTTGATCTTCGTTCCTCCTTCTATTTTATTTTTTTCTAATCATTAATATGTTTGTTTTCTCTAGTAGTTTTCAACCCTCACAACTCAAATGGAGGACGATTGGCTATCATTTGATAAGACAATCCAAGCAGTGTAGAACCAAACAAAGATCAACACGAGGGAGATTCTTGAAAAATACAAGATTTCCATAAAGTGGAAGGTATGTATGGATGTTTCCATTGTGCAAGATGGTTCCCATGCCAATTGTGAGGCTTACTTTCAAGATTGATATCTTGAAGATGGAACATGCCTTTCACATGGGATAAGGAAGGGGATAAATTTATTTATTTATTTCCGACAAGCTAGAAAGGTGAGGAGTAGGATGTTTTTTTACACAATGGAACATGGGATGAGGCCTTGGTCATTGAGAATGAGCAGTTTGAAAAGGTGTTGCCGGAAGACACAGACTTGGTGCGCTTCTCCAACAAATTGTTTTTTGTGTGGGACAAGAACCACCGCATCCAAGCTTGGATGCCATACATTAACATATTGCACAGTGATGATCCATCGTGGCGCATATTTACAAATTTTATTTTACTCAACACTTTTGAAAGGCTTGTGGAGTTGTTCACAGCCATGACAGACTTGAACAAGTAAGACCTCTTCATTTTGATTGATTTATGAAGACATGGTGTTTTATTTCTTGTCTCCAAAATCTGATTTTTCGAATTCATGTGTAGGGGTGTTGAGTTTGACCATGTCAAGCCAAGTTGGTGCATGAGTTCTTTCAAATTCAAGGGATTGGAATCATACCCTTGAAGTAATTCAAGGATTTTTTGCTAACAAACCTCTATAAGAAATGTGAAAGTAAATCGAGGAAGACTTGACATTCCCTGATATTGGAGGCCTTTTTTTTTATTATATGTACAGGGTAATTGTATTTCCATTTATAACATAATATCATTTTTGTACAACTTTATGTCCTCACATGATCTTATTAAAAAACATTTAGATTCATGTTTTGGTTACAGAAGGAGCTTGCAGCTGTTGCAGATATGGTAGTCAAGTTCTATTATGAAAACGTTCCCTCAAAAGGTGAAAAATCTCCTACAAAGATGCAAGAATTGATAGAGAAGGCAATGGAAAAAGTGAAAAAGGAACACTACTTGGCATTCTACAAATATCTCCTTGTTTGTGATCTAGGTTTTGAGATTAAATTTTTGCAAGAAATTCAAGCCCACTATGATAACAACTCGGAGCCTAAGATGTTCACTAAGAAATTCACATGCTTGTGTACCTTTCTATGAGCAAGGAGTATGAAGTTTCTTGGTTGAGGCAATGGAATGAATTTGAGTTCTGAAGGAAACTAAAAAGTTCCCAAAATAGGGTTTTTTGGACGCTCGGTTCGACAAATGGTTACACAAGGCAACATTTTGGTGCTAGGTAAGACTTCAAACTTCCTTACATGGCTTTCCATTTTCCATATGTTGTCCACTTTCTGCCTATTCTTATTACCTTCAATTTTTGCAACTTGAAGCAATCAAGCTATACACTGCCACAATTTCTAATCTCAAGTTCATGGTAAGAAAGGTCCACAACTTAATGACATTAGAGGAATATATTCGCCACTAAAGACTTGAGGTTTGAGAGACTTGTTTTTTCGAGGAGTTCAAACCCAAGGATGGTATTCATCATAGCAAAACTTGGGAGCAATAATCTAAAGGAAAGGAGGCTGTCAAAAGATTTTTTTTATAGGTGAGAATTTGAACCCTCATCTTTGTATTTAATCTTTTTTTAAAAATTCTCTTGCACTATCATGCCTTGAATTTTGAAGATGATGAGATTTCTCATCTTTGGGTTTTCCTCATGTTCTTTTATCATATTTTTCTCCTCGGGGGTGCAAGCAATGAACTCCCCCATCTACTTCAAATTTGGCGAGATCTAAAAACAGATAACACCATGTATTACAAGGACCTTCTCAAGGAATAGTCGTTAAACCACCTCGAAAACTACAACTGGTACATTGAATGTCCCTGAAATTGTACCCCTCCATCTGAGGCTACGTTCAAAAAAAACAATGAGCCCAACTTCTAAGAGAAACTTGCAAGCTTTAGGGGTTTAGATGTTCAAACAAACAAAAAAAAAATTGCTACAAAAAGGAAAGGGAAAAAGACAATTCCTTAAAAGATCGTGGAGCTTCAAGAAGATGTGACCATGGTCAATTATGAGGTCACAACCTCAAAAAAGGATTTTGATGAACTTCTCGAACAAATTAACAAGAGACGTTCTAATAGATGTTTTGACCTATCATTAGAAAATCATCGACCATTTTCATCTCAACTCAATTTTTCTTTTGGAGGTTCAAGGAAAACATTAGGTTTCGATTCAGTAGGAGGTTGTTGACCACTATCATCTTTGCAGGATTTATTTTTGGTTCGAACAAATAAACCATTGGGATTTCACAAGAAGGCAATGCATCTCTCATGGTCTTCTTTGGTGTTATCATGAATGAGAACTAGAACGTGGCCTCCTGAGCATGCCATTCTCATCAACTACCTTCGTTAGGTGAATTCAATACCTTATTTGTTATTTATGAACAACAAGTTCTTTTCACAATTTTTCCAGTCTCAATGACTTAACGAAATTTTGTCTTTCAAGTGAATCCACAAGGGCTTATTGATCTCATGATTGGAGACATGCTAAGAGGTGTTGGTGTTCCTTTGGTGTTTTAGTTTGGAACTAACATTCCAGAGTGGAATGTTAAGGTCCCGCACTATGTGGACTTTGTTTTCATTTTTACAAACAAGTTCTTGTCCCAAAGTGGTGTCATCTTCCTTTTCCACTCAGATGACCAACACATTTTCACACATATCAAAGAATTATTGGATAGTTATTCCATGTCAATCCAAATGAAGTGGGTGGTGGTGAATAGTCTTCCATTGTGTAACATTAAGGATCCTAGATTGAAGGTACATCTCCCCTCCCATATCTTTTCTTTATTGCTTTTGTTCCTAGTTTTTTATTCCAATCCTTAACACCCTTTTCTCTCCTTACAAACTCTACTTAGTTGAGCTACATTTTTGGTTAAGACCCCCCAAACTTTTGAGTTTCAAGCACCTACTTTTGGCATACTTGAGCAAGGGATCAAGGTTGCGAAGGAAGATGTTCTATACAATTAGACTAATAACACCACAATGATAGTTTCAAGTTCTTGGAAACCATTTTGTGCAAGCAAAAAAATGCATCCTCTGACATTTGAAGGCTTGATTGGAGCTTGTCCGAAGCCAAAATCCTTTGTTGTTGATTTCACATCATCAACTAATATGTATTGTTACAAACATTCTATTATTGCATTGGATTTTCATTCCAAAATTTCATCTAACATTCTCTTCCTTTCAGGTAATAGTGTGGTGGCATGTCATAATCTAGGTTGACACATTTTTGCACTTGATGGAAATTAGGAGGACTTTGATGAAGTTCTTTGTCCTCTTTTTCAAGACGAAGGATCCCAAGGTGAAAAATTGCCAAAACATTCCTTAGATCTTGAATCCCCAATCCATAAGTGCTCCAATATTGATTTGGATTGTGAGTAAGTCTAACCTTTCCACCTAATCTGCTTTCCACTTTCCTTTTTTGAATTTTGACAAACTAATAACACCCCTTCCCATGTGATGCAGAAGTGTCTTTAATTCCTTGAAGCACATACCTTTTTTTGCCCGTGATGAGTTCTTTCCAAGCCCACCTTTAAGCCCACAACTGCTTTTATATGTTGAATATTATGTTCAAATTCTATCAGCTTGCCATTTTCCTTCTCACTCTATTTTTCCCCGTACTTATGATAATTCTATGATGCATTTTATAGATTCTGAAACAATTAAGAGATAAGTAAACGTGGCTTATAGTTTTCCTCTGTTTCATAATGAATTTCATTTGGATTTGGATTTATTTTCAGATTTTTTGTAGTAACTTATGTACTAGTGCATACATCGCCATTGAAAGATTATCATTCAATGTATTTTTTTGCATTTACCTTCATTGTATTTGGTTCATATTCATAAGATTTTTTTTCTTGCACTTATTAATCCCAATACCCCATGCCTTGGGTGGGAACTAATTTATAATTTTAAACATTCTATGTCACATGTTTGGAATTTAACTTAGGAGACAATGTTTTATTTTAGATATTTGTGGCCTCAACCTAATTAACTCTTGTTACAATTTTCAATCTTGGAGGTAACATGTTTTTTCTTACTTCACTTTTATGGTTTTACAGTTTTTTTTCAAAAAACAATTATCATACATTCTTGAATTAACTTTTTCGATGTCCATTTTCAAACTTTGATATATTTATAGTCATGGCTTCAAGTGTTCAATCTAAACTACATACTCACAAAGCTTAACCCTGCAACTTCTGAAGTTTATTTCCTTCCAGTCAACTATATTATATGTCCAATTGGAGTTTTGCACAACTAATCTAGGTGTCTTGGTTCTATTTCTTGTGAATATCAACTATCTCGTGGGCCTTTGTGTCGGAAAGAGTGAGTAGAACCAATTTTTAAAAATTTGTTGTTGACATCATTTGAACCCATTTTTGACCTTGGTGTCGCTAGTTCTTCCGCTTCTTTGTCCAATACTAACCTTGGTGTCATTGATTCTTCCTTTTTTTCATTTGAATTTATCATCGTTTCTTTTCAGTGTGTTGTTTATGGCCCGTCACTTTCTTCTTTGTCATCCAACCTCGAAATGTTTTCTTTTCCCACCTAAATGTTAACTATGTTGACCACCACTAGTTGGTCCATTTCCCTATTGTAAGCAAATGCATGTGTTTTGTATGGATCATCCTTTGCATCAATATTGTTTCTTGGCCATCTTTTTTCTAGGACTAAATCGTTTATTTTCTTGGATGCTTGAAATCCCAAAAGATAATCGCACTGCTGATGAAATCATATTCTGAAATTTTTTTTTGTCAAGTCTTGTGGCCATGGATTGTCTTTAAGTGGTTTTAACAAGGTACTCAAAAACTCTGAAATGAACATTTTGATCACTATTGCATATATCTTGTAATCCTACAAATGATTAATAGATGCCCAGTATCCAACCTTTGCATATAATTATGCATCTATACTCTTTAATGTTTTTTTATTTTACAAATGGGTACAAATCCAAATTTGGTGTTGTTCTGCAAGAACATTGTGGATATGGATATGTTGACATGATGTAGATGAAAAAACTTTGTTTTAAATTTCTTTGACGGATCCCTTCAAATTCAAAATAAAACTAAATTGAATGCATAACATAGGAGACGTCTGGAAACATGTTTGATTTAAGAAATATTTGTAATTGTCTAGTCAAATTTTGCATTTAGATCTAACATCACAAACATTGGTTGTCATTGGACCATATGGTTTTTATTAAAAAGTTTGGAACAATTACAGATGCCAAAACAACTCCAAATGGCAGAATGTTTACATTTGTCTCAACAACCACAACATCATATATATGATTTTCATTATCATTTACTATTTTGATCTGAAATTTTTATTGATTGTTTGTTTCAATAGTCACTATGGATTTGATCAAGATTGTTCAAGTTCGACCATTATTTTATTTTATTTTTCATAAATACATATTTCTTTTTGTGATCTCATATTTTGAACAAATATTCATCTTCACAGATCTATTGTTGCTATGATTCAATGTAAAGAATAGGATTTTGGTTTTTCATTCAATTTTTGATTCATCAGTTTTTTTTTGTTGTCGTACATGTTTTGTGGTTTTGGGGCCAACCTTATATCTGATGATTAATTGACTATTTTAAGACTTTGTTCTTCAATTATTGTAGAACCTAGGTTGACCTACATGGAGTTGCATAAAGTTGTCATCAAGAATTCATGAATTCTATGGATAACAAATTCCCAAGTGTTAACAATTCCTCTATTGATAAATTGTTTAATGAGCTTGTGAAAAAATGCTTTAAAATCGACTTCTTTAAACTGGCAAGTTTTTTGAAAAACTCCATTGCATGTGTAAACATTGCCAAATTGTAGTCCTCCATATCATCCTTGGAAATGTTCAACTTTGTTTCATTATAAAAATACTTTCTTTGTCCATCTTCGCATTTGCCCATATCATGTTGCCCATTCCACTATTTTGTCGATTACTTTCTTCCATTATATTTCCCATGTTTTGATTTTGAAAAAATGCTTGAGGGGGTTTAGCCTGGTATTATCCTTTGGATATTGCAATGGTTTTTTTGTCATTTCGTAGATTCTTTTTAGTATGTTTGAGATTAATGTGTATTCATTCATAGAGTCCAAAGTGTTTAGTGTGACAGTTGGTAACAATTTTTTATTTTGGCATTAAAGTAGAAAGGTTTTACAATTGCAAGCATGCGGTTGAGGAATAGACGATGCAACTAGGAAATACCCGTGCAAATGATGCAAATTGAGGTGTTTTGCATGTAAATTAGAAGTAGAATGAAAAAGAATGCAATTTCATTGTGCAAGTGGCCAAGGGTTTGAGAGAATGAATGGAAATTTAAAATTTTTAAAACAGTAAGGTGTTTTGGGGTGCCTAATATTGTTTCAATTCCTAATGGTCACATACTTCTTTGTGGTGGACATGTAGTGTTTGAATTGGCACATACCTCTTGGTGGGTCAACATGTTTATGTGCCACTGAATTTGATTTAATTTCAAATTTTATATGGTTTGGATGCTCCAAAGCTAGAATATACTTGGTAATAATGGAATTTGAAATAGTAGTTCAAGTATAACTTGAGCATTTCATGTGATAAATTGTTCACAATAGATAAACATAATTTTTTTGTATTCTATTTGGAATGTATCCTATAGCGAATGTTCATGAAAAATTTCATCCATTGTCATTTTTCATCCACATTTTCATCCATAAATATCATTAATCCATGACACATAACAAAATATTTTGCCATGTCACCAAATGTTTTGTCCTAGGTGTGATAGAATATACTTAAATTTTTTTGTCGATGTGAGAAAAATATTTTAAAAAAGATTTGATTATGCTCCCTTGTTCATGCTCACCTGCTCACACTCGTGCTTGCAAGCTCATGAAATAGCATCCTGTTCCTTGTGGGGGAGGGTGACATCAGCCTCTTTGGCTTTGAGCAACAAGGAAGCTAGTGGCCACCCCTTCCACTTGACCTAAATTTTGGCTTTGTCCATCATTATTTGATAAACCATTCTTCTTGGCCATCCTGCTCCTTACTTCCTCCTTTTTAGCTGAGTTTGATTTCTCAACCCTCCTCATTATTACATAAGAAGAGACAATGCTGTGAATTTCAAAGGCTTTCCTTCTTAGGTAACTTAATTTACACAGCATCACTAGCTGGGCTGACGGTAAAGGAGCAATGAAGTAAGAAGTTCATGTTTTATGTTTATGTTGTATGTTCCTAATTATATATCTTTAGTCTTACGTTGGACAGTGCAGGTTTAGATTCTTGTGTGATTATTGTTGGTTTTGACTCTCAGACCTTGTGGGGAAGGTGTTTTTAGCAAGGTTTTTTGTTCTCTTGGACATTAAAGAAAACTCTCTCAATCATTGGTTTTTTTGCATTTGGCTAAGGAATGTTTGCCTTTCTTAATATGGAATTCAATATTAGACTTCTTGATTAGTCGACACTTGGTGCAGTTGTACCCACAACTTGATCCTGCTAGCCTCACACACCTCAAACATGCAACAGTGAATATAGAGAATTTTGCTTCAATTGCACTACACCATGGGCTGCATGTGTACCTATAGAAAGTGTTACCTAAGCTAACATGTCAGATCAAGCAGTTCGCAATCTTGTTCTGGCAAGAAGGTGGCAGTGCATTCGGTATTGGAGGGCAGAGCTCTCCAAGGGTTTGTCCCTCTCTACATCACAATCTCTACATCACACAATGTTTTCTCTGCAGATTTTAAAACAATAATTCTACTTTTCTATAGAGAACTGATGAATGCAACCTCATCCTATACTTCCTGAGTTCCAACCAATCTATGCGGTGCTGGTTACGGGCCCTTGAAGCACTGATACAAACAATAATGGGTGCCATATTTCTGGATTCCAAACTTGAAACACTGATACAAACAATAATGGGTGCCATATTTCTGGATTCCTACCTTGACATTGAGCTTGTTTGGAAGGTTCCTTACTCCACTTGAATTTCAAAAGAAACTTTATACATAACCTTCACCAGTTTTCCCTTGATTGTTGTCTTTCTTCTTATATTTCTAGCGAATTTGATGAGTATTTGTATCATGTATGGTTTAAGGTACATACATGCATCAAGATTCTGAGGGTATCAAATTCTAAAACCATTTTGAACTGTTTCCAAATACTTGAACCTTTACTGCAACCTCTAGCAACACCTGAGACTAGTGCTGCACTCACTACGTCAATTAGAGATTTTATGTCAAAAACAAGGTCAAAAGTTGGATGTTCAATCTGAATAGTCAAATGAAGTGGTATAGGCCCATGTGTTCATTGACTGTATCCTACTGGGCACCTCTCAAAACAAGGAGAGGAATGTTGTTAGAAAGCTTGCTGCTTGCAAGGTAGACTGATGTGTAAACATGCCTGTTGAATTTTGCAAAAACATTTCCCTCAATGCTTTGTGTTTGTAGTTCTGCCAATCTTTTTTGTGCATATGTATTTCACTTTGCTAGGAAAAGAAGCATACTTTCCACTTCTATATAAACTATTCCTCTCTTGTTGGGTCCCATCACAAATCAAGGATGTCTCAGTAGGTTCAATGGTTTCTCGCAAGCACTTTGTTCATTTTCTCATCAAGCCTATGGATTCCACCATCATGACATGAAAAAAGTTGGTATGCTGATAATATTCTATAGATTACACAACATATGTTTTACTAGCTCCCTGGCAGCAACAGCCACTTCTTTGTGGATTGAGTGTGTAGTTTCTTATTGCATGCTTATGATTTCTGAGGGTTGCATGCTTCTTATTGACATTCCCTCTCTGCTTTGACATGTATTTTGGTCTACCAACTATGATCAAAGTTCCAGTAATGTGCAGCAAAGCTGACAACATTTGTAACAACACAATAGTTGAAAATTACAACATGAACATTGCTACATCTTACTTCTACAATGTTTTAGGTATCTACTGCTGCCATTATACTAAAATCATTAGATTTGTTCAGCTTGACTTACGATGTTACTGCAACCTTAATTCTTCTAATAGGCTTCTCCTGGATGAATGGGTATAGATTAAATTAGGAATGGGAAACTTAAGATTTTGAAAGTTTAGCATGATGGGACTGAATATCCCAATTTTAAATGAAATCTATGTTAGTGAGATTATATTTGTAATTTGCCTATTATAAAGGTTTTCTTCATAATTTTTGGTTTGACTTTGAAATCTTGTTATGGTGATGACTGGGGGTTTCTTTTCCAAGCCAAGGAATGTGGTGGAGAATTTCCTCATTGGGACATTTATTCTTTTTGATCCTGAAATTGTTGTTTGTAAGACCTTAAATGACAGCTAGAATGCGCCCATCCATTTCTGTTATGCCAGAACTTGAACTGGACTCCAAAGGGGTGTAGTGTAACCAAAGAGTAGATTCCTATTAAGGACTACTTCAGTGAAGATGATCACATTAGATTGCCTTTTCACAAATGTGGGGGCATAAACAATTTACTCTTGTTTTAGCGAACCCCTCTCATTGCTTGCTTTGAAACTGTAGTCAATCCCCCTGGTGAAGAGGGCAATTTTCAAGCCTTTTTTAAAGAACTAAAAAGCTTGAACCACCTAGAGTTTCTGCTCAGCGTTGTGGGTGCAGAGTTTGGAGCAATTTTGCAAGACGGCAAAGGGTGCTGATGAAACCAGTTGCAATACTGTCATTTGCTTCAAGTTGACACTCCAAGTGATGGTCCTCTCTTTGTCTCTTCACTCTCTCAAATTGTTTGCTCAATGCCTATTAAATATTTTGTTGATTCAATCCATTTTCTGCTACACAAAAGTTGAAAAGATATCAGTTGCTGAACACTTCTGTTTCTTTACAAAGTATGCTTCATACTACCAAAAGGAAGAAACAAAAACAGGAAGGTCTGTTAACACCAAAAATCAATAATTGAGCAAGAAAAAGTTCATGGAAGATTGGATATTTCCTTTCTCACATCCCATTTGCAGTTGGATTTGCAGAAAGCTCCAGGAGAAGCTTGTTTTGGGTGCTACACAAACATTTTCCAGTTCTTCATCTTGTATGGCCATACTCACAGGGTTGTAGTTGAACAAGTGAAGTCTTATTATTGCTGAGAAAAGATAGTTTCCAAAGAAGAGTAGAAGAGAGGACAAAAGAAGAGAGGATGATAGAGCGAAACATCTATCTCTGCTTGAAGCACTTATGAGAACATTGTCACTTTTCTCATTGTAAGATCTATCTCCACTAGCATCACTATGCTCTTGGCCTGCTATCATCATTAATTTGACAAGGAACTTATGATTTCAAAAATTGTAAATAAAAAGTTGCCCTCTTTCTTTTGAAGCAAATCAACCACAGACATCAGCCTACTAAAAAGAAGACAACACCATGTTACATCATGATTTGCACACCAATCCAACATTGAATCTAAAGACATGAACATTAGAACAAATCACAGGTTTCTAATAAAAAATCATATATACCCTTACCTTGAAAGTATGAAAAAACATAATACCCTTCCAACACTAGTTATATCATACCCAAAACAAAGAGCACAAGCTATAATGTATTATAACTTTGTTTGTAAATAGATATTACACATTGATTGTTAGTTCATTAGGTTAAAAAAACAAATTCAAGCCACCAAATCTTCATTGGCTTGAAAAAAAATCTTGAAAACCTACACATAACCCTATTTTGCTAAACATTGAAAATAGTGATTCTTTTTTAATGTTTCCATTGCTCCTTTAAATTTTCACAAACCTAACAAACCCTATTATACATTTAATTGTTAATTCATTCAAAATATTTTCGAATCACCAAATCCAACAATTTCATTGCCATTAATTTTTTTGTCTACATATAAGATTAAAATTTTAAATATTGGAATTGAAAGGTTCTTTCGAAAGCTATGGATGTAGGAGCATTAACTCCATTTCAAGAACTAAGTAACAAGTTGAATAAAAGCATTATAATAAAATAAGGAAGAAATGATGCAAAAAATTTGGACCTCCATTCTTTTGGCATGAACGTTGTGTACATTTATAAATTTATTTATTTGTAACACATTTCCACATTATGAAAGTCACTATATAAAAATGCACAGACCGAACTTATAAATGTGCATAACCAAAAAAAAAATCTAAAAATTGGCTACGTCCTTTATGGGTTTTTCCTCCTCTTACATTTTCTATTTTTATTAGTATGTTGCTCAATTGAAATGTATCAACATTTTTTATACATAGGTAATTTATTTTATTTGAGTTGCCGTTTTTGCACAATAGACCATCAATGTTAGTATTTCCTTTTGTGGGTCATTTGATGGACACACTCAAATTTTACTATGTTATTTTTTCTTTATGTTCTTAAACCATGGTGGCTGGGTGTGTGATGTTTTTGACTTATTAAAAAACATAAATTTTGTTAGATATATGTTAGATATATTAGATTTGTACTTTTGACACATCATATTGATTCAATATTGCAGAGTCTATGGTCAACTCCACCAATTTTATTTGAACTCATCATTTGATTGCATAATTGTTGAAGGCTAGCCAAATGTCATCTACATCCACTCAAATCTTTTGGCTTGATCTTTTTCCTTCTTCCTTTGGGATAGTGTTTTTCTTGTATATTTAGGTGTAGGTGTGAATTTTCCCAATTTGTGGCCTACCATGTGATCTGTTATATAAATAGGTACATGTTCCCATCCGTTATGAACAACAATAGTATGATCAAACATTTTGGGTACAATGGTATTGGAAGAAAGAAGGGTTTGTTATAAAGATTTTATAATTAATTTTATAATGTTAATTTTCCTACCCCACCCACAAGCAATGTTTCTTTTTTGCAAAATTTTGCAATGTTGTTAAAACTTTGAAAAACATTTGTCCCAAATTCAACATTTTATAAAAGAAATTACCAAAATTCCTTTAAAAAAGGCCGCTAGATTCCTATATGTGGTTCAAGTAAGTAGCCAAAAATACATAAGGTTGTTAAATTTGTTTCCTTTCATATTTTGTTAATAACCCAATTTGGTTAAATTAGTTTATGGACAATTACCACTTTAGCTACATCAAAATATTGGAAAATAAAAAATAAAAAAAAAAATCACCCAGAAGCGATGCATCAAACCTTTGCTTGGGGGTGGGGGGGGGGCGGGGGGGGGGGACATATATATTGATATAAAATGAGATTTGGTCCCTTAAAACTTGCACCATTCTTGATCACCCATTTCAATTTCTACCATATCTTCAAATTGGCCAAGGTTTTTAAGTTTGAAGGTTAAAACTTCAAACCACCCTTATCATTTAAAACCCCACTAGTGTAACATGTGCCATTGGTCCAAGTGTCAACTAGTTACCCAACTAATTTTTCTTTCCAAAACCATTTTTTGGAGTTTAATTGAATTTCAATAGCTTTGGCACCTTAGGTCTAAAAACTTCAGGATCGCTTTCATTAAATCCTACTCAGTGAGGGCTTCCCAACAAGACCAAGACTGCACCCAAATTCCCCTATACCTTTTAGTTTTGATTTAAATGAATTTTCAATAAAAAATTTATTCAATATTTCAATAATTTCTCGTTGAAACATTATGAAACCAACTCATTGCACACCACAAGGGGCTGGAAATCCAGCTACTTCGTGTAATGTCAAGCCCTAACCAACATCCTTTACATCCATAACTGGCTCAGCAGGTGGATGCAGACACTTTTCATCCATACTAAGAGTGGATGTGGATTGTGGAACCAATTGTCAGGGAGATTTGGGTGATGTGGCAGCATCGCAGTGGCTGGCCAGAATAAGTTACAAATGATAACCCCACCATTCACCAGTGTGAATTGAACGGTCTGTTCTTCAGGATTGGCTTTGTGCGGTATGTCCCATCACAGGCCATCAAGGGTCTTATGTATAAAGCATAGCATGCTGTAATTATGTATAAGGTAAACCACCAGTGTGAGGCATTCACAAAATAAGGAGCCAAAGACAAGGTGGTAATTGAGTCCAACCCCACATTTTGGGGATGTCCCCCCTTCCCATGGGCTTTACCAATCCTAAATCCTAAAGCATGAGGTGAAAGTTATCACGAACATAAACATACATAGATCACAAGGGCTTAGGAGGGGGAGTGTTCTTACACCTACCCTACAGGGTGAGAAAGATCTAAGGCACCCTCCAAATACACTAGGAAATTGCGTGGTATGTTTACATATTAATTTGGTAGGTGGGTCAATTTCTGAGACTCTTTCCTCTTGAAAAACACAACACCCGCGCAAAGCTTGTATGCTTACGCACGTCTGACATCAATGGGATTTTTATGAGATGGGGAACCACGTAACAACAATAATTGCCTCCTCCCACCTTGTAATAAGTCCTTGAATGGATACATAATGTGTATATCCATTGCCTCCTTATAAATCATTCACTACTGCCATTCTAGCATCAGATGCATATCAGTTTGCAGTTGGGTAGGACACTTACAGCTTCATAACATATGCATAGTATACTGGGACTTCGTACCATATTTTGGTAAAAATGGTGGCTTGGATTCCAGTCACTGGGAGGGAAGCAGAAGAATTTCTTCACTCAGTATCCATACGGAATGGGAAGGATGTTCAGGGTCCATCAAAAGCAATGAAGGCCATTGAGGCCAGATCAGCTTCTCACCATGATGAAGAGGTGGCCAAGTTTCTTGTGCCATTGACAGAGCAGTCGACATTTCTTCCACATTGGGAATATTGTAATGACATCCCCCTCATAGATTTGTCGAGCCTTGATCACAATGATCACAGACAAGATGCAACCACCACTACTACTGCCTTGGTTAAAGCTGCTGCCTCTTGGGGTGTATTTCAGGTACTTTTTGACATGCAATACTAGTCCATGCCACTGTGGTATCTTACATCTCAAACTTACCTCAATCACATTAGTAGAATAAGCTCAAAAAGATGTTGAATTATAGGCTTTCTTCTTACAGAATGGTCAAGCCCCTGCCCGTAATGTTGGGTAAGGCGCCAAGCAAGCCCTTTAGGGCCAGTTTGGTGACACACTGAACATAATGTGCAAGGGTGCAACCATTCCATGACACCAAGGTCTGGGGTGATAGATTATTGATTTTTAGAAATTCATGTTCAACAGACATGTTTTGGTCACTATTATGAGTGTATATGATCATCACCAGACAATTATGTCATATAATGTGTTCAAGAAACGGACATAATCTACCACACTCCAGACCACAATGGGATTGAAGATTGTAGAACCATTCATGTATATCCGCTCTTGGAGTTGTGATGATATCTGATAAGGTTTTATCTCTGTGACTACTGCGGGTTGATAGGTAGTGAATCATGGGTTGTCAGTGTCAGTCTTGGAGGGAGCCATGGCGATGACCAAGGAATTCTTTGTCATGCCAGAGGAGGAAAAACAGGCTTATGCTCAAGATTACGAAAACGGCCCCTTCCAAGGTTACAAATCAACATTGGACTCCTTCAGTATGACACGAAATTTGGGCAGTCAGCTTGAGTACATATTGCATCCTGAATCTCTCAGCACCAAAGACAATTGGCCCTCCACACCTGCTGCATACAAGTACATGGGTTCCCCCAATTTGTCTTCAGTCAAAAACTCTCTCTCTCTATATGATTTCCCCAAAAGTCATATGTCAAGTATTTTGAAACTAGAGTTTTGTGTGTAAATTCTATGATTGCAAGCATAATATTATGTTCTGAACAAGTGGGTGATGTTGAAAAAGCTCCCTGACCTTAATCAACCATAGCAAAGTTATGAGCTAAATTGGGGAGGATGAAAGACTAGAAGTAAAATTGATCAGCAGATGGGTATTGCAAAACTGATGCAGAACTCAATTTCATGGTGCAGAGATGTCTTTGAGGAGTTTGGAAAAGGAGTATACAAACTACTTACAAGGATTGCTGAGTTGCTTCTAGTGGGACTTGGGATTTCAACAACTTCCAAGACTAGCGGGATGCTCAAGGGAAATCTGATTCAAACACTCCGTTTAGGACACTATGAACCATGTTTACAGCCAGAAATGGCGTTGGGTCATACACCACACTTGGACCATACTCTTCTCACTGCACTGGTGCAAGATGACACTGGGGGTCTAGAAGTAAACAAAGATGGTCATTGGTATAAGGTGGCACCCATACCTGGTGCTATTATCATCCTCCTTGGTGATCAAATTCAGGTAAGCTAGCTCCGTACCAATATATTTGATATCTTTTGAAATCTAAGCACATTGGCATTGGCCTACATAACATGCCTACATGACATTTCTCTTGGGAAATGATTATTCTATACTATATTCAAGATATTTTGTACACACTTAGCTAACGTTTGTGTGTGCATGCAGACCATTACAAATGACAATTTCAAAGCTGTGCAGCATAGGGTTGTGCTAAACCCAGATTCCTCACGCATTTCAATAGTTTCTGGCATCAACCCCAGCTTGGATGACATTGTATCTCCTGCCTTAGAGCTTGTTGATGACACTCATCCTGCTCTCTATCACCCCTACTCTTATGCTGATTTCTGAATTGAACAATTCCAAAATTGGTATACTGGCCAGGATGCACTCGAGAAATTCCGTGTGGAATTACATGAAGGTGGCACTACTGATAAAGCTTCTAAAAGCCCTACTATAGGTCTTGATTCACCACTCAATGTCACTACAACCATCAAGCCAAGCAACTGGAATCCAAAATCCAATAATCATGTCATACAATCCCATCAAGATTTTGAGTTCCAAACACCCATCTTCTTCAAGCAAGGCACACTTGTAGCCTGAAAATGTTCATAACTATAGTGTATCTATAGTGCACATGATACTACTCATTAGCCTTTTCATGTGGGCAAGACTGAATCAAAATAAAATAGATACAGCTCAGTAATACATTCTACAACTTGCTACATAAAACTTAAGAAAATTAAGTCCTATGCTCTACTATGCATATATATCATATCTATTTTTTGTGGTAATATTGAATGTTCATGATAATAAATGTATGTATGTATCTCCTTCCTATATGAAATATGCAAGTGATATTTTGGTATGTAGTTTCAAGGTGTAAACATTTCAAGGTGCATTGCTTAGTACAAGTGCACTCTACAATTGTGTTTGCCATTGTTGGGTGGGAATTTGCTATTGAGGGCCCCTTATGTTCAAGATCTAATTATTTTCTTTTGCAATTTCTTCACCCAATTGTTCAATGTATGACTCCCGGAACCCTTTCATGATTGCTGGAAATCTTGAGTTCTTGATCTTCATCAAAGCTTTCAAAACTGGATATGTTGTGAGATAATGAGAGCTTGTGTTTCAAATTTGTAATGGTCTTTGAGGGCTAAAGTTAGATGGCAAATGAACATTTTTGCAAATTGTGGATATAAAAAAACCTCAGCTATTACAATGAGTCAAAAGGGCGATGACATGACACAATACTTGCTTCATTGGCACAATAAACAACAAGTCAATTTGCCAAGAAATAAACCATAAACTAGGCTATGAAAATTTCAAGGAGATGCACTTCAATTTGTCCTCTCATAACAATCTAGAAGCCTCTAAGAAACCAATTCCAAATCTAATAGACTTAGGAAATGTCTTTAGGATTAGTCTAAATTTGATTGTTTTTTTATTGTCTACATTACAATGGAACTATTAACATGGTATCACATCTACATTGAGTCCTACAACTAGAAAATAAGCATGGAAGTATGTGCCATGGTGATGTAGACGTCAAAATTATAGTTTTAAAAGCATAAGAATCCACAAATGAATCCAATTATAGTTGGGGTGTCACAACATGAACAAAGATTGCCATGTGTCATGTATCTTGAATCTTGAAGCAAAATCATCGTTCCAATATGCTAAACAATGAAGGATGAATATGTATGCTTAGTCCTTCAACCGAAAATTGGGAGAATAAATGGTAAATTTTAATTGATTTTTTAATGTCATATTGAAATATAAACAAAAAAAGAATGCAAGATTCCAAAAAAAAATTTAGAATTATGATTTTTCATTTGGAATGCCAAAAGTCTTAATTAAAACATCAAATAATATCATTTTTTCATATTTGCATCTCCTATACTTCCTTCTAAATGTTTAAAATGTAACCTAATCATTAACAAATTTAATATGATTGTCCTTATTAATGTAGCTTTCTTGATGGAAAAATTTCATATTCTAGCATCAATTCCATAAAATTTAATGTTTTATAAAATTATACCAATATGTAGAACATATTTTATTCTATTTATGATTAAAATATGAAACAATTTGAACAAATATTGTCATTTCTATTGGTTTTTTTTTTAGAAAACTTTTCAATGGGACAAGGTTTTTGAACCATGTTTCAAAACACTTAAAAACATGTTAAAATCATCTAAATCACAAATAACCATAAACATTTTAAGAAAAAAAAATGTGAATATATATGGAACTCTACAAATTTAATAAATAAGTAAACATAATGATTGTTCAAAATAATGTTTTGATAATGATTTGGGGGTAAGATGTCCTTTTGTGTACCCCGATCATGATTGCCCCAAGATTAATTAATTATTATGTTGCATAAAGAAATTTTGAGAAGAATATTCAAAACGTCATTAAACACACAATTTTGTTGATTTTTCAACTTAAATTGCCAATAAACTTATCATTATCTACTTATGTTGGGTACAACTAACATTGTACTTATACAACCTCTTTTAAAAGATAACCCATGCACTATGTTAATATTTTATAACACTCTTACTCTAATTTCTAGAGCCCATTCAAATTTTCAAATGTTGTGTATAAAACACCATCAAGATTCGAATTTGTGTTAAGCATCTTTAATATTCTTAACATATCGAATGTTGAAACATCTTCTATGTGTATGAATTTTTTTTAACATCCTTTGTTGTTCATGTTTGATCCAAACAAGATGGTTAAGTCCCACTATAAAAATAATATGCCATAGGTTGCAACAATTCCTCAAAACCACAACACCACCAACCATTTTCAATTGCTTACACTCACGCTAAAACACTTCATTATTGAGCTCATTCTTTGATCAAACATTTTTAGCCATACAATCTATGCAAAGACTTTGAAAGCACAAAATACATTGCAACACTATCAATATACAATCAAAATCTGCACATGTAGCAAATTTACCTTCAAGACATTCAAATCCATTTCCCTTCTTGATGAAAAGGAGATTAACAAGACATCCATTAGTGTCAATCTAAAGGATAGAACACAAGTTCATCTCTAGGTTCACATCCACCTTCACTACCTATATTTGACACAAACACAATTGTTTTTACCACACCTTCTAATAATTGAATCATTGAACTAAATTTGTTAAGCTTGTATGTCCAATTTTTTTAAGATTGTCAACAATCAACATCATTGTTCTTTATCTTTGACAATAATCATATACAAAGTCCATTAAGGAATTTACATGTATAAGTTATGATTTGTTCAATGGAAACCTTAAGACCATATTTGGCAATAGATAAACCACGAGTCTAAGAATGGGATCAATAAACATTGTAGCTTCCCAATCATTGAGGTGATCTCCTTGATCACCAAGTTGTCATATTCTATTTGTGAATTAATTGCAAGCCCATCATCCTCACAATCATTAAATCACTCTCAAGATTTAATTTCTATTTGCTTGACCTAGTCTCCACATCCTCCATAAATTTGAGACTTGTCCAAAAGCCTCACCCATCTTCACCCACAACTAGTCATGTTGGATCGTCTTTTTCTTTCCATCAACACATGCAACACTTAAGTACTAGTTCATTAAAGCAATTCTTTAAAATAATTAAAGGCAGTAATTTGAACAAACTTATGGCCACAATTTTTTTCTTTCTTGACCTATGTGCAAGCTTATGAGGCTATTTCAACATTTAAGTGCCAATTTACTAAAGAGAGTTATTCTAAAAACAATTCAACACTCCCATTCTAACAATCTCATTAGTTACATAGGTTTTTTTCTCACCCCTAGGGATAATCCTATTGCCAATGCCTTGTATATAGTTTGCATAAGAATTTGATGTGCTAGAAAAATCAAAGTTGCTAGAAGAATAGGTCAATATGCTAATGCTCAAGAGAGGGACTTTGTTCAATGATAAATAATGATCTAGAGAGGGACTTTGCTTAACCATAAATAATAAATGAAAGAGGAACTTTAAGAAAAGTGGGTTTAAGGGATATAATGATCTCTTGGAGACCTTGCTGAAATTTCCCTCATTGGATGCCCATCGGTCTCATTTTTTAGAATTTGCTCCCAAAATGCCCTTGGTCCCATGGGATATCCAAATTGTGTCAAAAGTCTATAAGGCCTCATTGAGGTAATAGCCCCATTACTCTCCTAAAGGTAAGTAACAGAAAAAGATAGTCCCATAGGTGAATGGGTAGGTGTGTAAGTAGTTCACTAGCCTAGGTAAATAACTAGGTAATCTATATAGCCTATGAAAATATGTTGATGGTCCAAGTAGGTAGGTAACCTAGGTGGGTATGTAAACTATGCAAGTGTGTAGGTAGGTAACCTAGGTATATGGATCCCTATGTAGGTAGGTTGTGGGCCACACTAGTAACCAAGGTAAGGTGTCTACTCTATGTAAGTGCAGTTAAAAAATAGATAGTTCTTGTGAGGTGGGGTCCTAGTTTGTGGAACTTTTAAGGATACCTACAAAGTGAGGGTGAAATCCCAAGTGAGGAGGAGAGAGCGCAAAGAATTGGGTGTCACTTTAAGGATATCTCTATTGTGTCCTTGGGAGGTAAAGGAACCTGAAATTTGGAATTTCAGAGCACAGACCCAAAATATTGCATTTGCAGGAAAATCCATAAGAAGATTTAGTCAAATCTTGTCATAAAACCATATGAAATACAAGTCTTTGTTCATCCTTCTATATTTTTGGCTACTAATTGAAAGCCAAAAATGGAACTCTAATCAGTGATTATTAATGTTATTCTTATTTCAATTCTGGAGATTGAAACTTGAAATCCTCATAAATCAGTTCATATTCAAATTTTTGATTTTTGATTTCATTTCTTGGTGAAATTTTACCAGTCAAAAAATAGGCTGCTGGGGAAGTCCTTTTCTCAAGAGATTTCCTCCAGTGCCATCATCCCACCTGCAGCCTGGGAAAATTTCCAACCTGCAAAAAAAAAATCCTATGGTGAACTCAACTAATTTTGCTATTTTTTTTGTTAAATTTCGAACAAAAATTGACTTTAAAAAATGAAAAACTGAAAAAAAAATCCTGATACATAGATCAGGAGGGCTTGGTAGGGGGAGTGTTCTTACAACTCCTCCTTAAGAGGGAGAGGGATATAAGGTAACCTCCAAACACATTAGGAAATTCCCCGTGTACTTTACAGACGAATAAACCAGATGGGTCAATTCTGAGACTCCTTCCTCATGAAAAACACACTGCCCATGAGGATTCTATTCTTATGCAGGTCTGACGTCCATAGGAGTTTTGTAAGATATTTGGGCTACCCAACAAAAAATTGCCTCCGTCATACCTCATAAGAAGAATCTATATATATATATATGTATATATATACTAGTGTGAACCCCGTGCATAATGCACAGATGTGTTATTTCAACAATGTTTGGTTGATGTTTTCAGTTTTTTAAAAAAAACTTTTCTTTTCAAACAACTGTTGGTCCCCCCCCCTCGCACCAGTCCTTCACATTTCCCACTCCGGTTCTTTAACCCATCGAGCCCCTCTGGCCGGTCCTTCGCATTTTTCACTCCGGTTCTTTAACCCGTCAAGCCCCCCCGGTCGGTCCTTCGCATTTCTCACTCCGGTTCTTTAACCCGTCGATCCCCCCCGACCGGTCCTTCGCATTTCCCACTCCAGTTCTTTAACCCGTCGATCCCCCCCGGCCAGTCCTTTGCATTTCCCACTCCGGTTCTTTAATGATTCTGTGATTTTGTTTTTTTTTTATGAAATACCCTAACCCAGTGATTCTTTTGATTCTGAAAATTTTCAAATACCCAGAACCAATGGTTCTTTCATTCTGTTTTTTTTCTTCCAAATAGTCAGAGCATATAGGTATTACAAAAAAATCAAATACCCACCCCACATTGGTATTCTTTTTGTCCACAACAACAGTTTCTGAAACCAACCAATGGTGTGCTAAATATGTTCCCATAAGTTCCCCAAACTCTTGTTCCCAATAGCACCACACGTGACACCTTATGTTAGTCACATCTTTTGTCCAAAGGTATATACTTGTCTTTACGTCAGTCATATCCTTTGTCCAAAGGTTTTTTTT
>Ga0116227_10003738_pt1 | contig 33611 bp, 18 predicted proteins | sample S1TSphgellanicum_FD_89693 | JGI IMG/M metagenome (GOLD analysis project Ga0116227, IMG submission 89693) | Host-associated microbial communities from peat moss isolated from Minnesota, USA - S1T2_Fb - Sphagnum magellanicum MG | ecosystem: Host-associated > Plants > Peat moss > Unclassified... | reverse complement strand
GCAGTCTGGTTTTTGGCAAATTCGAATGGCTCCAGAAGATATGAAGAAGACAACTCTGATCACCAAGACTGGATTATACGATTGGACAGTTATGCCATTCGGACTCAAGAATGCAACGAGTACATTCACTCGAACCATGTCAGAGGTCTTTAAAGACTTGGGAAGCAGATTTCTAAAAGTGTTCGTTAACGACCTCAACGTGCACAGTGAAAGCTAGGGGGGAGCACCTTCAACATTTGGATGTGGTGCTCTGCAAACTCAGGGAAGTGAATTTGAAACTCAACCCAAGCAAGTGTTGCTTTGCTGCTAAGACTATCACCTTTCTGGGTCATGTGGTGAACAAGGAGGGCATCCGACCCGATCCTGGAAAAATAAAAGCGGTGTTGCATTTCCCAACACCAAAGAATGTCACGAGCATCAGATCATTCTTAGGTCTGACAGGTTACTACCGAAAGTATGTTAGAGGCTACTCGAGCTTGGCAGGTCCTTTATTTGAATTGACAAAGAAGGATGTTGCATTTGTATGGGATATGGGCTATGAGCAGGCATACTAGGCGTTAAAGGCAGCACTGGTGGATGCGCCTGTGTTCACACGACCAGATTTCAAGTAGACCTTCTGGCTGGATGTGGATTGGTCGCCCAAGGGTGTTGGAGCCATACTATCACAAAAAGAAGGGAAGTTCGAAAAAGTAACAGCGTATGCCAGCAAGAGCCTGACTGAGGCTCAGAGGAGATTCCATCCAATGGAAGGAGAATGCTACGCTCTGATATGGGGTGTGATGCATTAGACAGTACTTGCACATGAAGCATTTCATCCTACGCATAGATCACAAACCACTAGAGTGGTTAGCAACTGTATCTAATGCACATGGTAGGAGAGGCAGGTGGGTCGGCATGTTGCAAGACTTTAGCTTCAAAATAGTACACCGACTAGGACTCAGGCACGCAAATGTGGATGCCTTGAGCAGGAACCCGGTTGGATCAGCTGCAGATGACGATGATTTTAGTGAAGAGATCCAGGACATTGCAGATACTTAAGTTAATGTACCTAGGAAGGAAGGAAAGCTTCTCTGTGTCAAGACATGAGAAGAAACAGAATGGATGGGTGTTAGGAGGAAGGGCAGTCAACATAATGCATGTTGCTCTGGTAGCAACCACTAGACATGGGTCGGCAACCATCAGCTATATATGCTTGACGTCGCAACAGCAGAAAACCTATCTGAGGAATTTATTCCAGGTGAGGAAGCGGTGTCAACGGGCGATGAACCTGTGCAGCACCAAGGAGCGCAAATGGTATTGAAGAGAAGGAGACCTCAGTACTTTGACAAGTGACAACAATTAGACTTGGCTTTGGCAGCTCAGGAAATGTCTGAGTTTGGGGACCATGAATTGAGTCCTATAGAATCCGATGATGAGGAAGATCACGGAGTGAAGTCGAGTTGTGTTGACATATGGGAGGATACAGACTGTTTGACGCTGCTGAAGGGAGGTGTACTGCTTGATGCAGTTGACTTTGAAGAGAGCAAGAGGATCAGGAAGAGGGCAAACAACTATTGCTGGAAGGAGCAGAAGTTTTTTTTCAAAGCGTTACTTGTGCCCAAACCTGAGGAGAGGGTGTCTCTGGTGAGATGGATGCATGAAGATCTGGGGCACTTCGGGGAACAACGAACGTTGGCAGAAATTCGACGAAGGTACTTCTGGCACAATTGAACTGCAGAGGTTAAGGCGATGATCAGAGGGTGCCAACAGTGCCAATTGGTGAGGAGCTCAGGCAGCATCTGATCTGGAGATGATTAGTTAAAAAGCATTCCTATTTGTGATTTGTTCCATTGAGTTGCACTGGACACTGCAGGGTCGTTACCTGAGACTAAGTCGAGCAACAAATATATTATGGTGGCCATCGACCACTATTCGAAGTGGTGCGAAGCAAAGGCGGTTGCTGACCATGGAGCAAAGACGGCAGCCAGGTTTTTGGAGGATGAAATAATTTGTAGATATGGAATTCCCAAATTTGTGCTGACTGACAATGGGGGGGAGTGGGCTACAGAGTTCGACGTGATGTGTAGGGACTATGCCATTCAACACCAACGCACTGCACCCCAATGGCCTCAGTGCAATGGGATGGCTGAGCGCATGACTAAGACCATCAAGCATGGCATAATTGTGTTTGCTGCTACTCCTGCCAACATGGATTGTTGGGATTAGCAGTTGGCTGAGGTTCTATTTGGGTACCGATGTGGGATCCAAACAAGTACAAAGTTCTTTCCGTTCATGATCCTTACTGGTCGAACACCACGTTTGAGGGCAGACAACTACTTGTAGGCCCTGACTGCTGAGACTGACGATGGTGTTGATATGGAAGCTGTTGCAGCTCAGTTTCTGCAGAAAGTGGAGCTCATTGCAAGCATCCATGACAACGTTTTGCTCAATGTGGAGCAAGCTCAAAAGCAACAAAAGAAAATCTATGCTGCCAGAAGAGGTAAGCATTTGTTTGAGGGCTTGATTGCAGGCTAGACGATGGTAAAGATGAAGAAGCCAGGGAAAAGAAGAGCTATGACTGCAAGTTAGGAGGGCCCCTACCAATTCATCGGACATACAGATGGAAAGGGTAACCTCGATTTTGAGGAAGGCTGTCGATTATGCATCATCCAAGATGCCAATGGTCACCAGTGGGAGAGGTCTCGTCGAAACCTCCAAATCTTTTATGCTCCACCAGACTAGATGAAGCTGAGGGACTCAGCTGTCTAAGAAGGGAAGGGTTACATATGTAGTGCGAAATTAGGTTGTCGCGCAAAGCTAAACGCTGGCTGATCTTGAGGTTTAGATTGCCTGATCAACCGTCATCTTATTACAGCGCCCCATTAACTATTGCATGGAGTTGCATGGTTTGCTCGGTATTTGCTGGTGTGTGCTGAGTGGTCTAGGAAAATTGGCGGCTAGAAATTATGAGGAGGGATGGAGTCGAATTGATGGAGAGGAGCAAGCGATGGCGGCTAACGGTGGGAGCTAGATAGAACGGAGTGGCAGGAGATTCGGAAGGCTTCAGGGGGAAGCTAACGAAAGTCTTGTGAGCTTTTGGGGTTGCTCGAACTACAAAGACGAGGAGATTTAGGAAGAAGAGAGGATCAATAGACGAGGAGATTTAGGAAGAAGAGAGGATCAAAGACGAGGAGATTTAGGAAGAAGAGAAGATCAGTAGATGAAGAGATTTAAGAAGAAGAGAGGATCCTTGAGGAGATAGCAAGGAGAAGCTCTGTTAGCTAGGATAGCTTGGCAGAATGCTAGAACTTTCCGCTGCGCTTGGTAATCAGTCAAGCTATGGCAGAGGAATTGGAGAGAGAGAGACTAGACGGCACTAGGAATTTGGTGTTTTTGTGAACATTTGATGGAAAAGTGAGCTTGTGCTTTCGAGGAATGTACATAGTCTGTAATGTAATGAAAGAATTCCCTTACTGGCATCCGTGTGAATGGGCGAGGCAGGAGATGGATGCTGTAAAACCTGTTCTGTTGTTGTGTGGAATGCAAGGCACTTGTACGTCTTTGATCTTGTGATGTTCGTTTGAAAGAATTAGTAAACAGTTAGTGTGTTGTGTGAGATCAAAGGTCTGAGCTGTGTGGAGTAGATCAGGAGAACATGGACGCCTGGGTTCGTTGAAGGTAGTCAGTGTGCTGCGTGTTCTCGGACCCTCTCTTTTTGGTTACACTATGTTGTCGGTGAGTGAGAAAAAATTGTCGGGGATGTGCAATAGTTCCAATGTGTGCAAGCTTGGGCAAATTTTTTAACAATGGTCCCAAGGAAATAAATGTAAATGATGGAGGAACTCAAATTAAAGAGAGGGGAAAAAAAAGGAATGTGAGTAAAAAAAACTTGGTGCAACATAGTCATTATGGTGTGCTCTTGATGCGGCCACTTGTAGTTTTTGATACACCACATTAATGCATGAAAAGTAGAAGATGGCCCCTCCATTGAAGGCATGCATGTAAGCAAGGACTACAAACTCACTCGGGTTTATAAACCTTAACACAAGAAGTAACTTGCACCTTATGGTTAGAAATAGGTGATCTTTCAAAACATCTAGATAAAATATTTAATAATTTAAAACTAGTTTCAAAGGCTAAGTACTTTTGTTAAATTTTTAGAAATAAAAGTAAAGGGGAGTCAATGATTTGGTGTTCCATTTATTTCAATGTTGTACTCCATTGTTATGCATCTCACTTTAATTTTTTTTACAAAATTTTGGTTTAGTTATGATTTAAAACTTATACTACAGAATAAAAATATTTATGTATATTAAAAATGAAGTAATCTGAACATGTTTTTTTTTTTCAATTTTGTGGATTGATGACCATCCACAAAAGAACTTAGCCAAATTTGGATGGAGGTTTAAACAAAGGTAGAATTTTTTTCAAACTCCACTAAGACTAGTGACATTCAAGAATATATGTTCTTAATATGGGAGTTTCACTTTTTCTTCCTCAAAATGTGATGACCTTGGGCCTTTTGTCCAAAAAACCCTTTTAGACAATTCATAGTCTTTTTTTTGTGTTGCCAAGTGGTGAAAATTTACCACAAAAAACCTTGAATTTAAAGTGTAATTATTTTCCTAACCAAGTAAAATTACCATGATAATATGGCATGGACCTTGTGTATTTGCCACCTTTAATTTTTTTAAAAATCTTGTCTAATGTGAAGGTGATTGGTACTAACCCAAATTTTGTGAGAAGTTAAGCTAGTGAAAACATTCTATGAGTTTGGAAGTTTAATTCAAAAATGACAATTTGGTGATGGAAAGTATTGTGGGAGCTCACTATGACCTAACTACTATTTTTTGGAAAATTCTCTACTAGGAATTATAGGGTGGTGGTGGTTGTTTTGTTAAAAAAGTGAGAAGTAACCTTTTTGTACTAGCAAAATTTGGTCAAAAGGTAAAATGAAGAAATGAAGTGATTTTTAGGGTTTTCAATGGTCAAAGTGTAATGAAAAATACTATAATCACCATATTTATACATTTGGTTCAAGTAAATAGCCAAAAATATAAAGGGATGATTAAACTTTTGTTATTTTTATGTTTAGTTTAATTCAAATTTGGCTAAATCTTCCTATGGATGATCTCCAATTTGGCTACCTCACAAAATTCCTTGAAGAAACACTAGTGAGAAGGAAATGTAATAGTGTTTTGCAAAGGTTATGAATATACAATACATTTCCGTCATTACTTTTTCTTGCCTAGTGTGATGATGATTGGTATAAAGATAAACCCAAATTTTGTGAGGTGTTAAGCTAGTGACAATGGCTATGAGTTCAACAATTCACTTCAAAAATGACAAATTAGTGATGGAGAGTACTATGGGAACTCACCATGAACTCAATAGTAAGAATTTTATTTTAGGAATTTCAAGGTGGTGGTGGTGGTTGCTATGCAACAAAGGCCAAAGCAGAGGTGAGAGGAAAGGATAGAAGTGTTTTGCAAACATTGTGAATACAAGCTTTATGTAAGGGGACTATTTGGTTGAAAACATTTTTTTAAAAGATATTTTGTTGATATTACTATGACAACTAGAATGAAGAATGGTCTCAAGGACACAAATTTATTTTTTCTATTGCATAATCAAATATGATGTGTGAGAATTGTGATGTTGAAGCCTAAAAATGACAATGTTCAAATCTAACAAGGGTCCATTTTGTAGCAAAAATGTGAGGATAGAGTGGTATTTGTGATCATACACCACTAATTTTTGCATCCTTAATCACTTTTTTGAAGATAAAATGTGCCATAATGATTTTGCTAAGTTGTCTAGAACATGAGTTTCTTTCTTCCATGCTGCATAATCAGATGTGATGTGTGGGAATTGTGATGCTAAAAGTGACAATGTTGAAATCTAATGAAGGCCCATTATATAGCAAAATTGTGAAAATAGGGTGGTATTCATGAACATCATACACTTCTAACTTTGGCATGTCTAATAATTGATAAAAATTGTGAAGATATTATGTGCCATAATGATTTTGCCATTTTTATCAACTTTACAATTGAGATCTTCCACTAGGGGGGATGCAAAAGTTTTGTGGAATCAAATATAGGTTCCCAATTACATTTGTGTGATAAAAATATACAATTATTAGTTTAAAAGAACAAGCATACTTACTTCAAATGAAATTTATAATTAACAAGGATTTTTACAAACCCATTGATTTGTTATAATTAAAAGAAAAATAGCATAAGCTAGGTTTGACACATAATTTAGGTTTGAGACCATGAAAATACAACTTTCAATGTTTCATCATTTTGAAGTGTTTTTGAGTATTTTACATTCATTTTATGTACACGTGTCCATAATAATATTCATATGGATTTTTTTTAAATCATGTAAGTTCATAAATCATGGATTTGATAATATTGTTCTTATTTAGCCACATCAACTAGATTAAATAATGGACTACTTTTTAACCAAAGTTCCAAGGAGGTGGGTGTGGGTCTAAATAACAAATTTAGACCCAAGTATGTGAACGTTAAATCATTAAGTAATACAAAATTATCAAAAATTATAAACCTTCAAGGTAATACCCCCAACAAGTAATCGTTTGTTGCAAGATACCAAAAGTAAACACATGAATACCTAAATGATTCTTCATCAAACACCCAAAATCATTCTCTACAAGTACTCTCTCCATCATTCATTGGTTTGTCACTTATTTTTTGAAACTTTTCATCAAATATGTTCGCAATGGGTAAGTTGTATCAACTAACAAGTACGGATATGATTGCATTCCATTAACATCAACCACAAGTTGTATCCAAACTTATCAAGACATTAATCTTTTTACAAAGTACTCATGAATGCATCTCCATCAAGCACTCTTCTAGGTTGCATGGAATGTTTTGCAAGTGTCAAAATTAGCAAACATTCAAGTGGCTCTCATGTTTGACCTCCCAAATAAATGAACGTAAGTTCCATCCACAATACCCACTATGTTGTACAGCCAAGCGATATCTTTAAAATTATCTCTAGTTGAACAAAAACAATTTGAGCTATGAATGTGGATATAAATGTTGAACAACTTGTGATAATTCACAAGCACGTCACATGCAACATGCATTTTGAAATTATAGATGCTCCAACGTTGCATAAACTTTCATTTGCTCAACATGAATCCCATGTGTGTATTTATACAAAACAATATTCATCACCTTTTAAATTGATTAAGGAGCTCACACAAATAATAGGCAATATATATATATATATATATATATATATATACATGCATCATCCACCTTCTTGTGGCCCAAGTTGAATGCCCTGAGCTTTCCGTATGTTCTATACTTTGGATACAGGACAAATAGAACCAAGGGGAAAATAAGAATGTTGCTTTGAGAAATATTGTTCCCAAGAAACCCCTTCTCAAAGACCAAAAAATCAGTCCTCCAAGAACGTGTTGTATTTTGTGAAGAAGCATCACATGGGCTGCTAAACCACAAAGACTGAGCCACAAGACCACTCCTTTATTATTTTAAAAAGACTTAGTAAAAATGCAGTTAAATGAAAAATAATTTCACAGTCCAATGTCCATAACAATGTTGTCATGTATTTACAATATTATCCAGCTGAAAACCTAACTGCCAAGTGAAAAATGGGCACAACGAGGGACCCAACAAATTGTGTGCATCATCAAGAAGCAGGGAACACACAAAGACGCTCCTCAATAATCTCAATAATGATCACAGAAAGCAAAGAGAAATGTAGACATGTTGACAAGCTTCTAGAAGTTTCTGGAGTTTCTACTACCCTAGTCAACTTGCTCATGGCACAAATCCTACCTCTGCTTGCTTACATGGTGTGTGACACAATTTCTCCAGTCCTTCCTCCTGCCCATTTGTCCAGTGCCTTCCTAAACAAGAAGCCCCCACTAACTGAAACTTGCATTGGATCTCTCTCCCTCCTGCATGACCATGTCACAAAAATTTGGAATTTTGTCCATTATATTACAGATCCAGTCCCCAATTAAACAAAGACATCTCAGTTCAGATTGGTTTTTGCTTTACACCAGCAATCAATTCGTAAATATACTCTCTTCAGGCAAAATGCATATTTTGCCTGCAAATTTCAACTGTGCTAGTTTAATCACACTCAAAACCTTTCCCTATTTCATGACAGCTGCTGGCAACATCAACCTCTAAAAGGCTTCGCCAAAATTCCAGGCAGAATGTTTGAAAAGCAGCTCAAGTTCAAGGAGTGCCAGTAAGAAACCATTTTCTAGGTTAAATGGCAAAAAGAATTGCTATCAGTTATATCACTACATTTTCAGGCATGGATGCTGTCATCTGCTTGAATTAAGCTCTGCAGCAACAGCCAGCAGGGCTTTTGTGGCAAGGGGCTTTGTGAGATAGAAGTCCATTCCAGCTTCAATGCATTTGCTCTCATCCTTGGCCATTGCATGAGCTGTGAGGGCAATTACAGGGGTGTGCCATCCCATTTGACGTTCCTGTTCTCGGATTCGTTGAGTGGCACCATATCCATCCAACACTGGCATCTGCACCACCAATTCTTTAAACCACATCAGTGCCTATGTCAAAGATGGCAAGTCAAACGTAAGTTCTACTCATATCTATAAAGCATGGTGATGGGAAGTTGGCCTGTTAAGATCTTGAAGCTTCTAATCCAGTTTCAAGATTCAGATTGTTGGCTAGGTATCGAACTACTTCAACATATTAGTAAACATGGGCCTGGGCAACAGTCCAATGCCACCAGGCTGAATTTAGTAGCAACAATTGGAACCAGGCACTACATAGCCCTTCAGTTATCTAGTGAAGTTTTTAGAGTTTGGAATCTGAGAATAAATACAGGACAATGATGGGACTGGTCCTATGTTCACCTATGATGGCAACCTAGATATAACTCTCATTAGAATTAAGAAGTCTTGATACTCACAATTAAGAAAGCCAGAACAAGGTTAAAACTTTTCCTTGAGTCGAAAGACTTCCAGATAAGGACTCAAGAACCAGGAAGAACCACACAGAAGGGTAGAAATAAGATAAAGGACAATAAGACTAGCAGTGTGAACACAAGTGACAGTCTCTCACCTGTTCAGTGACCATCAACAGTATCATATACGACAGCAACTTCTCTATCGCAACTTACCTAGATAACTGCAAATTTGGATTCTAGAGGGGTAACACTGCACCTGACAGTCCATGAGCACCAAATCGAATGGCCGTGGCTTAACTGTAGAGACCTGAACCTGAACCTGCTCATCTTCATGGACTTCCCCTTTAGTGTCTGCACGTTTTTTTAAGCTGCCATAGGAGACCAGTGAGCCCAAGGGTCGTGGTAGATTAGCTAGCACCAGCTGGGCTGCTTCTGCACCATTGTCCACACACACAACAGTTGCACCTAGTCGTAGTAGCATAGTTTTTGTCAATTTCTGAAGAACACGATTGTCCTCAGCTACCAAGATATGCATGCCTGCAAGTGAATCTGCAGGACCCATTATCTCACTCTCTCTTGTACCCCTCTTGGATGGTATCACCAAATTGACATCAGTACTTGCCCCAGAACCTGTACCGGCAACCTGCATTGCCACCACTGAACCTAAGTCCTTTTGTGGGTGGATATCTTCACCTATCTCCTTGGAATCTGACCTATTTTCAAGGCAGGTAGCAATGTCTTCTCTTGGATTCAGGCTGGTGGACAAATCCCTGCTTGACTGTCGATGCAGCATCATTTTGGAGACAATATCAATATTTTCAGCAGCTCTGCTATTTTCTGTGTCTGAGGTGCTGTCCATGTGTGACTCGTTCATTGAGGAAAGAACAGGTTGCCAAGGTGATTGGTGCCCTGCCCTGACTTCCCCGGAATCTGAGGCTGGCCCAACCATACTGGTTCCAGCATAGATGTCTTTGCTTTTTACAAGTAACTCCACCTATTACAATCCAGTGAAAGTGGAACATTAGCATCCAGTAACAAAACCAGCCCTCAGCATGAACAGCTACCAATGTAATATCAATGAGATTAAAGAGTGGCAACAATTCAAAGGTAATATGACAATGAGTTAGGCTTTTATAACTTTGTGAGTGTTTCCCAAAAGCTTCAGACCATCATCATCATCACATATAGCAGTGATATGCTGCCATGACTACCCACTGACTTCATTAACTCTGGATGGAAGGTGCTGATAAGCATATTATAATGTGCCCAAAATTTGGGAAACCTATTCTGCAAAAGCTACTGATATCAGGCACTGGACCCAAATTCAATCATTTATGAACAACAGCCCATATAGATACCTGATTCCAAAGAGATTGAAGGCGTGACCCATGCAAAGGCTTGTGTAGAACAAGGTGGCATGCAATAGCTCCTTTCTTTTTTTTCAGACGAAGGAGGGCTGCACCAGGGGTGTTTGCAGTGAGCAACCAGACCACTCTGACCATTGCTGAAGTTTGTGGTAACCCACCTTCCAAAGCCAGGAACAGCTCCTCCAGTGAATCAGGAGCCAAGGCCAAGTCCACAACTACTAGAATCCCAGTTCCTGAAATCCTTTCATTTTTCATTAATGATCCACAAGAGGAAGAGACAGAGTCATCTCTTGACATTCCCTGGGCTTGTATGTCACTTGAGGTAGCAACCACTTCACTCTGCTGCCGACCATTCAGGTTGGCAGCCCAAGTTTCAAAAGAAGTACGTCGCACAGGATCTAAGCCAGCAGCCCATACCTCAAACCAGCTGCGCAGTTGGCTATCAAGGTTGCCAGAACCATCTGATTCAGAATAGTCCTCTCTAATTAACTCACTAACAGGTGGATTTGAGAAGCTCTCCGTTAGTAACACTCTCTGCTTTATCCTCTCAAACATGGGTAGAAACTCATCCCAGTGGCTAACTGACCAAACCTGCCAGATCATTCCCATCATCAGAATCAAAGATGCAATGATACAATTTAACCGCTTTCTGGATATCAAATGGCAAAAAAATCAAAACTCTGGATATATGTCTCGACCATTCAAATGCATCCTACTGATTGACAACACCTTGGAATCTCCACACAGGGATTCAACATCTACCCAACCTACAGACTGTATCATTTTAGGCACATACAAGTCCATGTGCATAAATCAACACTCAATGGTCACTCAAGATTCAGAGCAAAAATCAACAAATACATTCATCCAGTCTGACCTGGAAAAAAATTCAAAGATTTGACATCAGTGCACGAATCATGTTTTTCACCTGCAATCCACGTTGCTCCATCCATCGCTTGACAACTTGTTTCCCTGCCTGCCCTTGCATGGCCAACAAAACATGAATGCCATCAACTTGTGGCAGGTTGCCAAAGCTTGACATTTGCATTCGATGCAAACAATTTCCTCCATCTGTTGACATGTTGAGAGAGTAGCCTGACGGAGCCTGGTATTCAGGACCTCCTGAGTGCCTGACTGCAGCAGGAATTTTGAGCAAATTTCTGTGCTGCTTTTGTTTTTCAGGCTGTTCCTCAGCACAGGGAAATATGAGGTTGAAGCGAAAACGTGTACCAGGCTCACCAGGCTGATCTTTGTCAATGATGCTAATGTTCCCACCCATTAGACAAACCTGTTTAGTTCATCACAGCACAAGCAGTTATGGACACCATATAGAAAATGCTTTGAAATGCTGATATGCAAAGGTGCACTAAACCCACATCTATGAGATTTCAGAGAAAACTCTGGGATAACTGTGGAGGTAACCATTGTGTCAGTTGCAGCAAAGCCAAAACTAACATGACAAGAATGAGTGCAGTCATAATCTTAAGACTGTCAATTACAAAGAATTAGACTGTCACTGCCATCATGAATTGCAGTGATTAGCTGCCATGACTCCCCACTGACTTCATCAGCTCAGGATGGTGGGTGCAGGTAAGTATATAAAATGCCCAAATTCTGGGTAACAATTATAACTGAGTTTCTGTTTTATTTCTCGAAGTGGTGCAAAGACTCAGTCATGATGTTGGCCGGCACTCAAAAGACATAGATGGTACAATATGAACCAGCAGAGTAAACATCTGTGCTTATGACTGTTCAATAGTTAAAGCACTGAGATAAAATCAGTTCAACTACAGCCAAAACCTTAAGGTAAAAGTGACTAATTTTGGACATTGGAATTGAGATTCCTCAAAAGAGCTGGCACCTTTCAAACCAAGTCCCCCTCTCCTGGCTCATGCACATAGATATCTGGAAAATTCAGCCCTGGGCAAAAATTTAACTGGACTCACACATGCCAACATGCTGAACATGCTCTGATAAAACTATGCAGAACATTGTTAGTTGTTCAAGACTGAGCAAGTGAGAGGCTCTCACCAATGAATATACAATGCCAAGACCGAGCCCTGTGCCACCATGTGTTCGAGGAACAGATGAATCACCCTGCACAAAATTTTCAAACACTGCCTTCCTCCTCTCAGGGGGAATGCCTTTCCCAGTGTCGTCAACATCAAATTCAAACTCAATTTCATTGTGTGTCCTGGAACTGTCAAGATTTGCATCCAATTCCTGGTATTTCTTGTTCTTATCTGAGAGAATGTGTTGGAAGTGCTTTCCAAGGCTTCCAAAGACACCACTGTGTACTTTATCACAACTGCATAGAGCGCTTGCTGAACTTCTCTGCTTGGGCCATGCTCGTAAAACAACATGACCTTCACTGGTGAATTTCACACCATTGCTGAGAAGGTTAGAGAGTAGCTGCTTCACTCGACCTGAATCGCCCTTTACATGTGCCACATGCTGGATCGATTCATCAGGAAGGTCAAGCACAACTTCAATACCTTTTTGTACACCCAAAACTGCAAACATGTCCACCACCTCCTCCATGACATTAACTAGGTTGAATTCTGTTTCCTCCAGTTCAAGCTTTCCAGCCTCAATTTTGCTCATGTCAAGAATTGTGTTCAGTATTCCTGCAATAACAGAACCACAGGTAATTTAGCAACATCCCAAATTTGCATTTAAATTGACAGAAGTTGCATGTATAACCAATACATGCATTCCACCTTCACATATCAAAGAAGCCTGATGCTGAATGAAGAACACAGACAACGCACCAAGTAAGTTTGTTGCACAGGACTTCATATGAAACAGATTAGACTCGAGCTCTGATGATTCTGTTGCATCACAGAGGCAAAGATCAATGAGACCAAGAATGGCAGCCAGTGGAGTGCGGAGGTCATGGCTCATGCTGGCAAACACTATGGACTTGTGGGAGTTTTTTGACTCTGCTTGCTTGGTGGCCTCCAGCTGTTGAAAAAGAGCTGCACGGAGCTGAATTTCGTTGCTTACACCTTTGGTGAGGACGAGAATGAAGAAGCAGCCAACCATGCCAACACATGTTGCCAGCACAACTAGTGATGCTAGTGCCACATGGCTGCGACTGTCAGTTGGACCCCAAATGCTATTTCGAGGCAGCACCATGACAAACACCTGCTTTGTTTTCCAAAATTCCATCAGAATTGCAAAAATATGATACTCCTCACAAATGATGTTCACATGGATAAACATGAATTATGTCAAATACTGATCCGATGCTATGTAGCCTGCATGTACCAGTCTTATTTGCGTTGCAATTCAGACCCAAAAGATTTCAGTAGTATCTTTAGCAACCAGGCTTGTTAAAAGCTATAGCTACTAATCTTTATGGAAAGGTTGTGCACAAAGGCAAAATAATACCAGGGTGATATCCGCAACCTGCATAGGGGCGCTGTCAACTGTGTATTCTGTGCCCCCTATCAGCACACGATCAGCCCTAAAAACCTGTTTGCTCAGGAGAGTCATATTGCCCTCCACTAAAGATACCAAGTATCTTGCAGCACCAGCAACAACAGAGTTATTTGAGCTCATTGCAGAAGGTAAAATTGGCACCCCCAAGGAGCCAACTTTGATAACAACTGCATCTCCAGTCTGTGCTAACAACCTGTTATCATCAGTTGTCATGTAAAGACTGCCACCCTTGAAACTGAGGCTTGTGAGTAGTGTGTTGATTTTTTCCATTGAGATCCCAATGACAGCCACACCAACGGGATCAGATCCATGAGACTGCCTGACTGGTGACAGTGAGAAGAAAAGAAGACTTCCTGATCCTGATAGAAGGAAGCCCCAAGATGTTCCTGACTCAGAGTGCAAACTTGCGTTGAAGAGTTCACTCTCCCAGTAGGGAACAGGAACAAATGGAATTGCATCCCCTGTCGGCAGGCCTGTGATTGCATCAGTGGGCTGCCGATAACAATTATACTGAGTATGTCTCATTGAAAGCTGCTTGTATGGGCTCAAGACATCAAGCACTTCAGATTGCAAAGAGCGTGTTCTTGCCATGAAGGAAGATGGATAAGAAGAGTTGGCAAACACCAGTGATGTGTCATTGAACTCTGATGAATATGACAAAAACATCCTGTTATTTCCAAAGAAGGAGACTTGGTACTTGTCACGTAGAGCATAATATACAAGGAATAATGCAGGTCTCACCTGTTCAAGAAGACAACAGGAACACAAATCAGTGAACAGAGGATAACAGAAACACAATAAGAGGAGAATTGGGTCAAGCACATTCCTGTCCTCTAGGTAACCCAGAATTTTGGGTGACAAGTCTCTGCAATGCAAGGTAAAAGAATCTAAAGATTCTTTTAAGAACTGAATGTATAAGGGCATGCAATTGGTTTCATGAGGAAGAAGGGTTCCTTCCTCAGATTTCAGTTTTAACCAAGAACTGGAACAGTCATCGCATTAAGGATTTCCAATCCAAGACAATAATATGAGAGAGTACCAAGGAGGAAGGTGAACCTGCTCCTCAAGGGTAGAGAATGCAGAGAAGTTCATTGGCAAAAGAGGGGAGCCAAGAAATCCTGCAAGTGAAAGAGTGGATGCATTGTTTGCCTGCAGGAGTTCTCTTGTGCTATCCTGGGTGCGTGCTAAGAGCTCATCTCGGAGTGCTGAAGCCACAACACTGACAGATTTCTCTGCATGTTTTGATGTAAAATACCAAGTGAGAATGGCCAGAAAGGTTATGAGCATCGCCAGTGTCCCCTGCCAATCACAATGCCTACACAATTGTTCAGTCCTTTCGGTGTGTGCAGTTCTGCATTGCAGAGCTAACAACAAGCACAAAAACCTATGATCTCCATATCTATTAGATTGCAGAGCAAACTCCAGAACAACACTTTGAAGGTAACACAACAATGAGTAATGCCATAACCTTATGAGTGTTGCTCACAAAGTCTCACCACCTTCATCATGAATAGCAGTGACAAACTGCCATTACATTGGCTCCTGACAATGGTTGTAGGTATATTTATCTGCCCAAGATTTTATGCAAACCATCATACAAACATCTGCATCCTAAGTTTCAGTCGCATTTCTGGAAGCAACAGGAAGACTCAGTCATGGTGTTAAATAGCACTCAAGAGACAGAGCTAATTTAAGACATCAAGGATCCTCATTCAAGCTGCAACAAGCTTGTGAGGGTAACCTTCATTTCATTTTAGCTCAACCTTGTACAAGCAAGCATCTAATTCTATGGCATAGTGAGGCCTACATAGAGGTTACTGATTGCAGCCTCCTGCATCCTGAAAATATCCCTCTAAGCAGACCAATGGTGACTACTAAAAGCCGATCATACCACTGGTGATCCACTAAAAGATTGATGATCCCCATTATGCAGCTGTCAAATCCTCCACCGGAGCTTGAAGTCCAAGAAGTAGATGCTTGAGTTGAATATCATAAGTTTGGGTTCCACCTACACATTTAAGGGAATGGGACCTGACCAGGCGATTCAAAACCTGAATAGGGGGAGCTTCATGAATACTGCTGCTCATGTTTGGTGCACGAGATTGCTTCTGTCAAATGCACAGCCCATCAGTGGGTTGTTCTTGTAGTGCAATGGCAAAGTCTAACCCTAATTCTAAATCAAACAGGTTGGCAGAGACTCTGAAATTGTGATTCCAAAGCACACAAGGTCTACATGCACAGCGCTTGAGGGGATCAAAGGCCAGAGCAGTAATCCAAATCCAAAAGATGCAAGGCATGGTCACGTGAGCAGCCCTTTTATCAGTGTCGGTTAAAAACAGGTGTATAGTACTGTAGACAAGAAGAAAGTGGCGGCATTATAGTAATCTTCGCCTTCAAACACTTCAATCACTGGTACCAGAGAACCGGAGGCATACTGCTTTGCATTTCCTGTCGATAATTTCATCGAAAATCCTAGACTAGCAGAACCTCGAAACAACTGATCCGTTAAGAAAAAGTGAGAAAAACGTACAGTAATGGTTAGACGACCAACAAGAAGCGGATCGAAATTCTCCCCCACGCTGCATATGCCCTCCCCCAACGACATCCCACAATTCAGCGCTGTCGCCGCTTCCACGTCCTCACCCTCCTCCTTCGCATGCGAAGACGCCTCCCTACTACCCATGGCTGCGGGATATGGTTTTTTTGCTCCTGCCGCTGCGGCGGCTCCTAAACACCAAACTCCTCTGCCGTCCCCGCCGCCCTCTATCCTTCACATTCTTGGCCTTGACCTAGGTATTGTTTACGGATCTCCCCTCAGAGGCTCCAGATGTACAACAAGTGCCAGCAGCAGCCTACCCAGAACGTCACAAAGCTGCAGACATACTTCAAAAGCCATAGACATCATGAGCTCTAAACTAGGCAAAGCCACAAAAAAGCTTCGGCTATGAGAGAGTAGAGAGAGAGAGAGAGAGAGAGAGAGAGAGATCCAAAACTAGACACAACAAACTCCAGAAACTCCCAAACTAACAGCTTGCATCCCACAATCGGAACACACCGAGTAGTACACACAAGGAACAAAATAATATTAGAGAAAAGCTCTAGACACCATCGCGCGTGCGTCGCGTCCTTCTTCGTCTTCCTCGTCGAGTAGGGTGATGAGAGTGCAGAGCAAAAGGGCGGGGGTGAGCGCGACCGATGAACGGCAGTGATCCAAATCGGAAAGAGAGGAGTCGATCTAGTGGTAATTTTAGGTACCCGCCTAAAGCAGATGTCCAGATTGGTCTGCTGTGGTAAGCCCCTTTTTAATAATGATTTAAAATTAAATTAAACTCGAAATTTAAGTGATTTTGGATGGTTTTCAATCGCCAGAAGTGAACCGTAAAAAAAAAGGCCATATTTACATAATTGGTTTTCAATGTGTAGCCAAAAATATGGAAGAATGCTTTTTTAAACTTGAATTTCATATCTGGTTCATAGCCAGATTTGGCTAAATCTTCTTTAGGAAAGCTCGCCATTTTGCTTACATGATCACCTACAAACAAAGAATCTTTAGCAAGGGTTGTGTCACACTTGTGTTCATGGTAAGTAGGTGTAGGTCCTGAATGACTAGCATGGTGTTAGGGGGACTCTACACTAGAGCCCCTATAACACCAAGCGTGAATGCACCTTTAGAACCCCAAAAATCAACAGGGTGAAAAAACGGGGGAGTTTTGAATAGGTAGTAATTAAGTTTTGCATGGGGGAAGGCATGCTCCAAGGGGCCTCCAGGCCCTCCCCTAATTTGTCCCAAAAATTAGGGGGCTCCTACCCTTCCCCATGCGGCAGTGCCAAAAGGCTCTTTTGAATGAGAGAAGGTTTGCATGTGAATAGCTGGAGGTCCCTTTGATTGAGGAAAGTCTCTTTTGGAATACAAAGAAAAAACTCTTGAAGTGTTTTATGTGGAGGATATATACGTAGGGGCTTGAACCACTTGAGAGCCAAGGGGGTGCTTCTTTTGGGAACACCCCACTCTCAAAGCATTACCCCCACATAAAGCACAAGCAATGTTTCATTTTTTTTTCTGACAAGTTGGATATCGCCCCAAAATTTTGAAGAAAAAGGTGAGGCGTTTTAGAATATGAAACAGCCATCGTGGAAGGAGAGGGCAAGCATTTTTGTTTTCTAAAATAGCAAGCATTTTGTTATCTAAAATTCCTCACCTTTTAAGGGAAGAAAAGTTCCCTCACAAGGTGCCCTACACATAACTGGGAAATACATGCTGGTGCTTTACATGTAAAGCAAAGCCCCCTTTGAGTAAGGTTGTGTGGATATAAAGGAATTGCACAAGGCAAAATTGAGGTAGGATTTAATCATCTACATGTATCATTGTTTCAAACACTTTACACAACATAAAGATCAATGTTTGTCAATTCAAAGTTTGTTGGTGGTTGCATTCTTGACTACGAGTCAATTTCCCAAATAACTTAACCTCCGATTGTATATGAAGATAAGACTAGAGATGGAACATAGTTCGCACAAAACCCCACCTAAACAAGACAACTATTGTTAACATGTGAAAAGAATTTGGAGAGGACTCACTTTGGCAGGTTCAACATGAATTTTCAAGGTTTTGGGTTTAGAAGGATTTTGTGTTTTGTTGTTTTGAGATTTTGGCTTTTAATCATTCTCTTTTTTCCACCATGTCTTTTTAAATCTTTGATTGTGCATGTGACCTTTTGTGGTGACTCGCTCGTAATCTTTTCTATCTTTTTTTTTTGGTGATGACTCGCTCATCATCTTTCCTATCTTTGTTTTCTTGAGTTATTTTCACTATTTTCATGGTGCTTTCTTTTTCCATTGAAAAATTAGATTAAAAAATCATAGTAGAGAATATAAGACATGGGAGCCAAAAAAACATAAGAACCTAAAAGGGACTGAGCTAGGAGCAAATCATGTGAGATGATGTACATGTAGTCAATTATGGTGTTTTTTTTTTTTTTTGGTAGATTTAGGAATGGTGAAAGAATTTCGAATTTAAAACCTTTTTATTATCCAATTTGTGGTGTTGCATTAACAATTTTTTTACACTTTCAATTTAATTTATTTTGTTAGTGTTTAAAAATCTAGCAAAACATTGAAACTATGCAAAAATATGATCTAGCATTTCACAAGGTTGTCAAGCCTCCTTCATGCAAAATGATCTTGATGTTTTGTTATACAAATTGAACACCACACAACAAGCTACCCTTTGCTTCCCGATGAGTGTTTTCTCTTTCTTTTCATTCAACTTTTTATGTAACATTAGGTTGCACATTAGAGAACATTGCTTTCCCCACTATGTCAAAACATAGCATATATGACTGCATATTTTTAATCCATCAAAACACATTTGAATACATGGATAACAATCATTATGGACTTGTTATTTTCACCACTAATCACTTTCAAGGTTGGAATCGTAAAAAACATTAACAACTAAGCTTTCATGACTACAATCATTGTGAACATAATCATGGAAGATAAACCTAATGACCACATGGACTATTTTGTGCCATTGGATTAGATTTGATTCAATGCAAAATAAGGAATATATTGGTCACTAAAATGTTGACACATGACAACCTCCAAGTTGAACAAATGATATCATGTGGCCTACCTTAGGTTAACCTAGGGTAGGTGACATAACTTAACATATTTACCTTAAGTTATGTAGCTAAAATTAAGTAATATAGGTTAAATAACCTAGGCTAGGTCAGCTAAGATTAGGGAGAATAGGCTAAAAATCTAACATACTTAAAGCCTAGGTTGCTTAGGCAAAAGACATGGGTTTAAGGAGCCTAGGAGGTTTAGCCACCTTAACCTAATATAAGCATCTAACTAAACTAAATTAAGATAAATAAGTTGCAAGAATAAGGATTTGATGTCCTCATCTACATAGTGAAGAACAATTTTTTTACCATCGCACCAACATTTTTTATATAATACAAAATGAAACCACATTTTAATAAACATTATAATTTCTAACATACTTGATTTACCTATTCAACCTACCTTAAGCTACCTAAAAGTTACTTAAGTTACATAGATTACTTAAGGGCTACCTAAGGTACCTAAAAATATCTAGGGGCTTACATAGGGTACCTAAAAAATCCTTAAAGGCCTATCTATATTACTTAAGGATTGCCTAAATTACATATGCTACTAAGGGGTTACTAGGTTTTTTACATCATAAATTTAACATGCAACGAATTTAAAATGAAAATCATGCAAAATTCATTCATTCATAGTTTCATACATTTTCAACATGAATATCATGCATTAAAAACTCATTTGAGACACAAATAAATGTGTTGATCAATAAAGTACAAACCTATGAATGCATGAATTTTGCATCTTTTTATAAATCCATGTGTCAAATGCATTTTCAATACACGATATCAGCATGTGAAATGCATGAATTATGAATGAACAAATTTTGCACAATTTCCATTACTAAATTTTGAAACATTAAGTTTGTGATGTAAGGGCTTATTTAATAACAACTTAAACTACCTAAGGTACTAAAGGAGTACCTAAAGGCCTAATAATTTGGTTACATAGGTTACCTAAGAATTATTTAACAAACATAAAATATTTCATCGCAAATTTATAGGCTTCATAGGTTTGTTCCAAATCTATACAAAATTTGTTATTTCATAGGTTTGTATTGTTTAACTGTGAATGTCATGCATTATTTAAACATGAAAATCATGTGCATGACTTTCACGTGTAACAACACAAATAAACATACAACATATGTGTCTAAACAATATGAATAAGCATATGACATTCATGTTTAAATAATGTGCATAACATCAATGTTCAAACAATACAAATAAATGAATGACATATATTTATATTCCATAAAATTTTATAAAAAACAAATTTTACATAACTATTATTGCCAAATCATGGCCTATGAAGTTTGTTAGATTAAAGTTCTTTAAAGCACATGAGGGCTACCTAGGGTAACTAAATAATATTAAGGGCCTACTTAAATTACCTACATTTCCTAATACCTACATAAGCCACATAGGTTACCTAAAGGTTGCCTAACTACTTAGAAAGTGCATAAAGCCATACATAAGGGTTACCTCAACTACTTAAAGGCTACCTAAGGAGTATCTTAAAACTACTTAAGGGCTACCTTGGTTACGTTATAATAGGGGTTGGTATGCTACATAAGGCCTATTTATGAACTACCTACACTACCTAAGGGTTGTTTAAATTACATACATTACTTACAACAAAGGTTATTAAATTACTTAAAAGCTACCAAAGGGCTACCTAAACTACCTAAAGGTTGCCCAATCCAATTACAATGCTTAAAGACCTATTTAAGTTATTTAACCCAATTAAAATACCTATAGGCTACCTAAATTATTTGGGCTACACAATGGTTTTCTAAGGGTTACCAAGGCTACATAAGGCCTATCAATAGGTTTCCTAATTAACCTACAATTTATTTACAAATTACTTAGGTTATTTAAGGCTACCAAGGGTTGGTTAAATTATATAAGCTACCTAGGGGTTGCCTAGGGGGTTCTTCTAACTATACAAGGGTTACTTAGGTTATTTAAAGGCTTACCTAGAAGTTGCTTATGTTACCTATGGGCTACTTAAAGGTTTTACCTAAATTATCTAAGGTTTACATAAGTTGTCTTAGGGGTAATCTAAGCATATTTAAAGTCTACCTAAAATGTACATAGGCTTATTTAAAGGTTAAGTAAACTAAGTAAAAACCTATCTAGGGGCCACCTAAGGTTTACCTATATTTACCTAAGGTCTACCTACCTAGGTGTACTTAAAGTTTACTTAGTTTGTCTATTTAGGCCTACCTAAAGGATACTTGGGCTTTCTAACCTACCTACTTAACCTACCTATCTAACCTATTTATCTAGCCTATTTACATAGTTCACACAACCTAATTTAATTAACTTACTTATCCTACCCAACCTACCTACTTAACATAATTACCTTTTAAGCCTAAAGTACCTAACTACTTACCTAATTTACCTAAATATATATCCTAGCTTAGTTACCTAACTACCTGACTTAAGTACCTACTTACATATCTAGGTTAATTACATTTCTTTTCACAATGATTAATAGTCGTGTAGTCATGAGGTCATAGTCATGTATGATTTTAATCATATAATCATGACTAAAATCAATTGTGATTACCTCATACATTTAAATGACTATGTTTAAACATTAGTTATAAAATGTTTTAGTCATGGATGACATGTCTTTATATAACATCCAACCCCTTTGGATGTGTGACCCCCATTGTTTGGTTTCAATATTCTTTAATGGTTTTGAACCCAACTAGTAATGTACATGGATGAATATAGTGCAACCTTTGCATTTATGTGTGTATCCAATGCAAGTGTACAAAAGGAAAAGTCACTTCATTAAAAAAAAAAAGGATTTTTGTATATCTTCTCATCTTTTTAATGATCAAATTTACTAATTGAAACATGGGCCTACTATTTTCGAAAATTTAACAAATCTTTAACACCTATGAGAAGTCTTCAAATGCTTTCAATACTCAATTCATCCATTTATTTTTTGTTATGGGAATTTTGCATATTTTAATGATAGTTTAGATGGAAAAATGTTCCAACTTAAAATAGAAAACCTAACTTGGTGGTGTTACAAATTAAAAGATATTTATTTTCAATGGGATGCATGCCTAGTGTATATGCACTTCATTTGTGGGATTTTTCTTTTCATGTGGGTGAACATCTTTTCCTTATTATTTTCACTCTCTATCCATGAGGTGGAATGGCCTATTTGTTGATCATTGGACACATTTGTTTTACAAGCAAATGAAACAACTCTCTCATTGACAACATTTGAATTGAACTTGGAAATCAACCAAAGTTGTTACATTTGTGAATCACTAAACCATGCAAGTTTTGTGTTCCATTTATAAGAACAAAGTATTTGGTCCCAAAATATTAATCCACCATCTTTTGTATTCAATAAATTGACATTCCCTACTTCAATTGTCTTTAGATTGTTAAATTGCAATTAATTCAATGATGACCTATTAACATCAATTGCAAATCATCCAAGCCTTCAAATTATGTGGTGGAAGTACCCAATTATGAGGTTTATCGTCTACACCAAACATGTACATCTCATTTTGTTTGTAGCATTATTAAATTAGGTCTTTTTTTTGTTTTAACTTTTAAAGGCAAACCATTTCTCCATCCAAATTAAATTGCTTAAATATGCATAACTTTCCTTAGCCCAAAATGCTTGTAACAATTGAGTGTTCAAGGCATTTGAAGGCTTCTTATAAATGTTAAACATTTGTTAAATTACCAAAAATGGTAGGCACACCTTTTGGAAAGTAGTTATAATTTATTTATTTTTATTTTTTTAAATGTGCCAAACTATCCTAAAAACCTTTGGTGAAACTATTTCTCCTTTTTTACACATGGTGTAATCTACAACAAACCCCACCACATTTGCAATGGATACACACATAAATGCACAAGTTGCATGTTAAATTCATCACTTTCATTACCAATTATACTATGAAACACTAATTTTTTTCAAAAACCAAACATATGAAATCAAATACCTAAAGGGGTTGGAGGAAACAATGTTATTTAATATGAAACCCAATGTGACATATAAAGTGTTCAATGAAGAAAGAAAGAAAGCAAACATTCAACAACAATTAGAGGATAACTAGTTGTTGTGTAACATTCAATTTTTAAAGTAAAACAATTATAGAATAAACTTTATCTTATGTAATGAAGGACAGAACACAAAATGCCAACTAAAATTTATTAAACTCTAAATGTTGAAACTTGAAATTACACATTGAACTTGTGAAAATAATTATTTTACAATTTTTTCCACATGTTAATATCAACAATTTAGTCTAAACAAGATTTTGCATCAAGTTTTACTCCACCAATGCGATTCCACACTATTACAAAAACATGGTTTTTACACTAAGAGTATCATGCAACTAAAATAATTATACAATCAAGTTTTAACTTATTAATTTGAAATTACTAACTATGTCCATTTTGACTAAAAACAATTGGATATATAGTCAATTTGAACAAAATGTTATAGACATGGTGGATGCAACGACTATATGGATTTGTAATGCTTCATTAATGTGATTATAACATTACACGATTTTATTTATCTACACTAAAATTGTAAAAAAAAATCATGTATTTTAAAAAATTAATTACTAATAAGGTGATATAATATTACGATTTTCATATTTATACATTAAAAATCTAATTTTAGTAACCTGTGAAATTATGAAATCAATTTGGTACACACTTCACACACAAAATGAATTTCATTATGAAATTGCATAGTTACATAAAATTGAAAATTACATAAATTAATTTCATAGCATAATTACATAATTACACTACCATAACAAAATAAATTTTCCATCAATGTTTTTCAAATATGTTTTCTTAATGAATGTAATGCCCACAAATTTGAAATTAAAAAATAAAAGTTACCTAAAATTATGAAATCAAATACATAATAATTTTAATTATAAAACTGAATTTCTGAAAATTTACCAAACATTAGTTGCCCAAATTTACACCCATAACCTAACAAAAAAGAAAAGAAAAGATCAATATGGTTTTGTGTTGAAAAGAAATTGAAAACATGGTTTCTATATCGAGCATTCAATCAAAAGCAATGGTTAGGTCATGCATGTTTGATTATTGGCTCCAACCTGTACTATTAAGGCGTTTAATTGTAAGGTTGTGTTTGGTGATGGGCATGCTTGCCCTAAGTTGCCCTCAAGCTGCATTTAATCATGTTGAGACTTGAAACCACAAACCTCCAGACTCAAGAGACAGTGAGACCATGATTTGCACAATATGGATCATTCAAAGTCTTGTCCAGGTCCAGTCCTTAAAATTAACCAAACCTGCAGGTTGGGGTGCTTAGGTTACGAGTTTAGGTGCTGAATGCCTAAAGCCTAGCCAAGGTGAACCAGCCACTTACCTACACAAGTACTTTCACCTTCTTGAGAGAAGCCTCTTATTGGCTAAAATTAACCAAGGAAATGTGAAATTTGGACTCAGAAACCCTGATCCAACCTAATGAAGGTTATTATATTGGTCAGAAGAAACCCAAAAGAAAGGGGTGTGTCACACTGTGGCCTTGCCATTTACCTTAAATCTTAAGGCAAAACAAAAATTACAAAAACTCAAATATTTCACCATGCAAAAATATAATCTTCAAAAAATCCTCTAACAGAAACCAAAATCTTTCAAGATATTATAACTCAATAAATAATCTCAAGTTTCAACACAAGCCCCAAAATATCATCTTTCAGAAATCCTCATATAAAAATAGACTTATTATAATTACCTAGGGGCCAAAATCCCTTAAGCTACTATACTGTTTAATGAATTTAAACACAATATCCTCACCTTGAGGTTTTGTAGGCAATGCCAATAAATTGGGGTTTGAAGTTTGAGCCATGGCACCAGTGTAAGCGCTGGTGGGCTCAGAGCCTACTGTTAGAATATCATTAACTGATGACTATTCAATTTTCCACTAAGGGTTAAGTATTGATATAGTACACTAGTACCTCTGTCCAGCCAACAATCCGGATGATGGTGCAAGGAGCAGCGAACAATTCAGATGATGGTGCAAGGAGGAAGCATGAATATGGCAGGAATGGAGGAGGCACAACAAGTGGGGAGAATGATGATGCGAGGTATTGAGACAAAACCGGTGGAGACTAACAAAAGCTAACTTTAAGAGATTGGAAACTTTCAAGGGAGTTACATGGGGGGGGGAGCTATACATGGTCATAGTCATCATCCCTCCAATGAAAATAAAGTTTATGCCCTAAAGCCTATAAAGTTTATAGGATTTAGGGTTTAAACTTTAGTGATGCTCTATGTGACATGGGTTATAAATTCATAGTTATGAAATTTACGGATTCTGGGAAGAAATTAATGAATATTTCATCTTTACAAAGGGAAGTCCGAAAAAGTTTATAGGCTTTGGGGTTTCAACTTTAGGGACACTCTGTGTGATATGGCTTATAAATTCATAGTTATGAAATTTACAGATTCTGGGAAGAAATTAATGAATATTTCATCTTTACAAAGGGAAGTCCGATAAAGTTTAAGGGTTTCGGGTTTAGACTTTAGGGACACGCTGTGTGAAATGGGTTATAAAACTTCAAAGTTATGAAATGTAGGGATTCTGGGAAGAAATTAATGAATATTTCATCTTTACAAAGGGAAGTCCGATAAAGTTTATAGGGTTTAGGGTTTGAACTTTAGGGACACTCTTTGTGATATGGGTTATAAAAATTCATAGTTATGAAATTTAGGGATTCTGGGAAGAAATTAATTAATATTTCATCTTTACAAAGGGAAGTCTGAAGGATCTTTACACCTGCAAAGAGAGTAGAGTAGTTACTACTACTGCAGGCGACATGGCCCATGTTATTGAAGATTCCCACATAATGGCAAATTATCACATTGGGGTTGGAGCCGGTCAGTGGCAAATCGTTGCCAGTGTGACTAGACTTTCTAAATGCTGCATCAAAAAGGACATTCAGAAACATCAGATTTTGTCTTCAAGTGTGTGGATCTCTTATTTTTGGAATCTGGAGGTACCTACCTATTCATGCTTTCTATTTAATTAGTAATGGGTGCGGTCAGAGTTAGTTTTTTTGTTTTTCTTTTCATAAGGAGCCATTTGATTGGCCCATCATCAATACTTTTGGAACGTGGCCAACATAAAAGTCTTAATGTGCTTCCCTCCTCAAAATAGAAACATGTTTTGTCGCGCTTCCCTCCCACTCCCCAACTCACCATCCCCTTTTTCCTTTACAACTTATATAATGGAAGTTGAACCATGGCGAAAGAACTCACCATCCCCTTTTTCCTTTACAACTTATATAATGGAAGTTGAACCATGGCCAAAGAATATGGGAGAAAGAAAGGAGGTGCTATTGGGAACGTCGTAGGGAACACATTGAGAACTTGAGGAACATTTTTGGAACCTGTTGGGAACACACCCAACCCCTCTCCTCCCCTCCCCTAAAATCCAAAAGAAAAAAGCTAAGCCCCGTTTAGCCTTCTCATAAGCTGCATGAAATTTCTATTTCCAGAACAGTTTGTCACCATTTTCAACCTGGACTAATACCCTGTTATAAACTGGGGCCACTTATTAGGCAGTGTATTTCTTTAGACAAAATTTCACACGGCAGCCACAGTGCAAAGGGTACAAATGATTCTTTTGGGGAAAAATGTGCCAAAAGCACCATAGTTTGAGGGGGGAAATCTAAAGTTGTTGCCATATTTAGACAATATGTTCCTGCAGGTCCCCAAAACACAGCAGGATTTTAAATTTTTTCTACTTTCCTGCCTGACCTCTAGCCCAAATTTGACTCCTTCCACTTGTGAATGATCACCAGTCCAGCTACCTCACCAAATTGCCACCAAAAAAAACAAAAAAACCTTGATTATAGGGAACTTTATATGTCAATCTGTACAATAAAGTTATCCGTATAGCCACCCTCTGCTTTCACCCCCTGTCCCCTCTGCTTTCACCCCCTATCCCCTCTTTCAGTGGTATCCGCAAAGTAAGGAAATTAGTAGAGGTGCTCAGCAGCAAAAAGGAAAGAGGGAAACCAAATTGGTGGAAAAACTAATTTTGGGTCCCAGTTATTTTGTTTTGTAAAATTTCATTCCCAGTTACACATTTGACAGCTTATTATGCTGAAACTGGCCATTTTCGCCCCCTAATTGACTGACTTTACAGATAACTTAAATATATACAACATATATATATGTTTTACATTCAAATGGCCAAATCACATCGTCTACCTCACACATGTCATGAGTCAAAGCCTGCTGCTGTATGAACTCTGCTTTTTCTTTGTTTTCAGCACCTGGATGACCTTATTTGGAAGGCCTTGGGTCAACCAGCACCTTCATGGGTACCATGTACCATGATGAAAACCATAAGTTTCTAGGCTGCTTCTAGACGTTTTAAATACCTTGTTCTTAGAGTAAATCAGAGTTTTTGAGTCCATATTTTAATATTTCTTGGGTTAAATGTTGCCCACTCAAGAAGATGAAGGTACCAGTGTAGGTTCGGTTTACCCTTGTTGGTGTGGAAGAGGGACTTGCCACTTGAAATGCATTGTGTAAACACGTCTTCTACACATGGTAGCGTGCAGGTTACATTGGTAGTTGGGTGTGTATGAAAGTGTCATCAGATGGAACTTTAGTCCTCTCATGTATCTCATGAGAGTTTCTGAGTAAAAGGGGTTGTTCATTGTCCTCCTCTACAAGGTTCACTCTCTCAAACATTTCTTTTTGCGTTTTGCTGCAGTTTAAGTTTTTTCTCTGATTAAAAACTATCATATGGGGGTCACAATTGCAAGAGTTTGATAGTAATGTAGTCCTCAACATTATTTGAACTGTTGTAAATGTTGCACATTCCTTTGGTTGATTGGTGTAGATTTCAAAGGCACGGGCAGGCTTCCCCCAAACATGTGCATGTTTCAAGGACCATGTTTCAAAGCCCCCCACCCCCAATCTCCCCATGCTGCCATGGCCCGCAGCCCCCCAATCTCACATCCCCCACATTCCACATCCACAACCAAACAATGTCCCCATATTGCATTTGACCATCTATGCGGAGTTATGATGGGGACATCAATTTGTTGAATAGAATGTCAGCCATCATTAATGAATGGGTACTTATATTGATGCCCTTAAAGGTATGTTTTGAAATCAAATGTTGAGGGTTCAATGAGATATCAATGTGTGTTTAGTATTCAAAGAGGCTAAACAAGAAAACCCATACACTTTCAAGTTTTAACTAGGGTTTAAGGGCGATGCTTGAGTTTGGCATGTGAGTTTCATGTCTTGAGGATTCTTTTGCCTTCACTTGAACGTGAGGCAATCTAGATGATTCTCAAATTTGAGGGCTTTTGCTTGTTAGTGGCAAGTGTGAAAGGTATGTGCGATCTAGCCTTACATTGTTTTTTAAGCTTATGTAGTTTTTTAAATTATGAAGATCTTCATTTTTGGCTTGTAGAAATTCATGGAAGAGGATACAATCCAAATTTCAATCACAAGAGGAGAAAGAAGATTGTCATGGAAGGCACAAAGCTAAACATGTAATTAAAAGTTATAATGAAAAACATGGAAATAAACAAAACCACACATATATAATCCTATATTCATGAGGAGTGGTTGTAATTAGTCAAAGAATGTCACAATAACAATTGAAACGGTAGCAAAGAGTTCTTTTGCATGTATTATACATGCAATTTTTTTTTGAAAATGAAGATATATGAGCATTGGCACAACGGTTACAACATTGCCATGGTAATGCATAGGAAGTAATTGAAATTAAAGTTGTAGGTTTGTCATTAAAAAGCATGGTTGAAGGCATGATCCTTACGAAAGGTTGCAATGTTTTGGAGTAGAAGGCACAAGGCAAGTAGAGGTGGATTCAACCATTGTCCATAATAATGTACCCCATAGGTCCACCCTTGCAAAACAAAAGGAAAAAAAAAGAATTATCATTTTTAACAAACAAATTTGATGGTGATGTAGTCTAAGAAACCTTATTTCCAATTGTCTAGCACAAGTGCCTTAATGTAAAACATTGGTCAAGTCATTTCATAACAACTTTTGAAAAACAGTATTGATTTCTAAATTTCAATATCTATGACATCCATGGTGGATTCAAAGGGTTGAAACACAACGAGAAGTTAGAACATGTTACCATGTCACCACAAGTCTAGTTTTTGAAACTCGTTGGAAAGCACAACCATGTTAAAGTAGGTCACTTGGTGATCTTTGTTCAAAAATTAAAGTAGGTGGAAATTTTATTTTTGAATTTTAGGCCTTTCACAACCTCAATGGACATGACAAATTGCATTAAAATGGCCAATATACAACCTAGTTTTTTTAATTCTTGTATTAAATTTAGATAACCGTGGTTTTTCTCCTAAGATTTATCTAGCTTAGATTGGACGCCTTGGAAATTCTACAACTTCATCTATAAGTCTTGGATGGCCAAGGCATCCTTCTCGTTGGTAAAATCCAAATGACTAAATTACCCTTTCAACCCCACAATTCATCATTCAACTTTTGTTTTGTATTTTTCTTATGTTCCTTTATGTATTCAACACAAATTTAACATGCAACAAATTAATAATGAAAATCATGCGAAGTTTGTTCATTCATAGATTCGTACATTTTACACATGAATATCATGCATTGAAAACATGTTTGACATACAAATAAATGTGTTGATGGATGAAGTACAAACCTATGAATGAACAAATGTCACATGAAGTTTGCATCTTCCAATAAATACGTGTGTCAAATGTGTTTTCAATGCATGAAATGTATGAATTATGAATGAACTAATGTTACACAATTTCATTTATAAATCATGAAATGTTAAGTTTGTGATGTTGTGATTGTTTGAAAATAATGTTTTAACTTTCTGATATTGTTGAAACACAAGAAGAATTCTTGTCCTTTCCACCCCCACACATTACGTCTATTATTCGATTTGACTACATTTCAACTACATTTGGCCATTTTAAGTTTCAGTTGCTTATTGCATTAATTAATGGTCAATATTGTTCATAGTTGTTACATTCATTATGCTTAGTAGTACATAATGAGTCCAAATCCACTAATGAATTCATTAAGTTTTATAATGAATTAATGAATTTTAGTCCTAATGAATTCTTAACGAATTTGTCAACGATTGACAACGAATTAATATGGACAAGTAAATTCACTAACATATGAACAATTACGAATATTTTAATATTTTAATCCAATTTATTTAATATTAATTATTTAAATCGATTTTTTTAATTTTTAAAAAATTGAAAGTTTTAAAAAGATTCGAACCTATTTGCCTAGGTAGGTAGAAAACTAGCACCTACTTACTTGTGTAAGTAGACAAATAAATAAAAAAGGAAAAATGTAGATGGAATGAATAAATTAAAAAATATTTCATTTTTATTTTGTAATTTCCATTTAAGGTCAAACATTTCTTTATTCATTCCAAATTGGCATGTGCATTCCAAATTAACATATGCATTTATATGTGACAAGTTAAAGGAATACATGTTCTTTATATAGCTTCTAAGATGAGAGATGCATGAGATCCAAAGGCAAAACATATGAATTAAATATTTTGCTTGCACTTTAGTTTTAAATTGAAATGCAATTAAACCTTTTCCAAAAGCCAACTTCAAATAGTAATATCTTTCTCATATTATGTCCAAATGGAATGATTCAAACTTCATTTTGGAAGGTTTTCCAAAATCTACACAAATATATATATAATACAATACTTGAAAATAATAAAATATTATTAAAAAAATACATCTAAATCTTGCATGTCAATGCAATTCAATTATGGTGTCTTGAAGACATTTTTTTTTTTAACCATCACTATTTTTTTTCATATTTTTGTTTGAATGAAACAAAATTTCAAAAATATGAATTCATTTTGTATAATACAATACATTTTAATTATGAAATTTAATACAATATGAAATTTTAGTATTAATGATTTTATATAATTATTTTTAATTAAAAAATATCTTAAATATTTGTAGTATATAAATGGTAATTTATTTATATTAATATAAATTATATTCTATTTAATAATATAAATTATTAATTAACATAGATTAAATTTTATATTATATTACATTATGTTAATCAAATATATTTATATGTATAATAATAAATATAATCACCCAAATAAGTATATATATTTAATTACATTACATATTATTTATGATATACTATTTTTTTATATTATATTTATATCAACACATATTATTAAAATTTTATTTTCATCATTTTATTTCTTTAAAATGTCTTTACATTGTAATAAATGAAGACCCAAAATAAAATATGGCAATTGAATTAAACATTCTATGTAAAATAATTAGTTACAAGTTAGTTTAAATCACCATCTAATATGTCATAGTGTAACTAATTGATGCAATAAAAGGTTATAATAAATCATCTTACACAATTTTATATAACATTGAAATTATCATCTTAATAGTACCAAAAATAACTTTAATAAATTATTTTGATTACAAGTGAATGTGAAGTTGAAGTTTCATTAAAGGTGAAATGAAAATACGACATGGTAAATTTGGTTCATTTTTATAACCTCGTAATGATTTAGGTCAGTGGATTTAAATTCATTATGTACTAGTGGTTGTTCAATTGTGAATATAATTTGGACCTTATTTAATTTTTTAATAATTTCAAATTGTTGACTAGAAATTAAAATAGCCTTCAATTTTATTTGTACAATGCATTATAATCAGTTAATGATTTTTTCACATTTGTTCAATTATTAAGTTGAACCATCCTTTTTAATATGTTAAAATTGTTATTCACAAATTGCATCTTGCACTTATTATAATATACTAAAACACATGCAACATTCAACTCAATATTTTGTAATTATACTTGAATGGTTTAGTGATATTTTCACATTTTTTGAACTATCAACATCTTTACATGAGTCAAATCATCCACTTTGAGCTTATTGAAACCATCATTCATATTACACTTACTAATATATATATTAAAACACACATAACAACTTAATGTTTCACATTCATGCTTAAATGGGTTAATGAATTTTTTTGCATCTTTTGAACTATTAACATTTGCACATGAGTTGAATCATTCATTTTGAATGTTATTAAATCCACCATTCATGAATTACATTTTGCACTCACTATAATTTTTGAAATGGATGTATAAAAGTTTGGGAAGTTTCATATTTATATTTGAATGGGTTATTGATTTGGTCAAAATGTTCATGCATGCAAAATCTAGATAACATGTAAACCTTTAAATTATATATTTTTTCATATATTAAATTATTGTACATTTATGTAAATTAGAATGTATGTTTTTCCCCTGGTTTGTTTTAAGTATCATGGACAAGTTTATCATTATGAATATTCATGATGCCATACCAAAAAAAACCCCGCATTTTTTCCTCATTTTTTGTCTTGGTGTATGAAAAAAAAATCCATAATAAAAATAATGATAAAAAATTTCTATTTTAAAATATTATTATTATTATTTTAAACATTTTTTATCAAATTCTTTGAGTTTGTTTACTTGCAAGTTCATGTATAAATATTTAGAGATTAATTTTAAAGATTATTTAAAATAATAAAATAAATGAATAAATTATAAATGGTGACAATAATAATGACATCAATGGTTTTATTTGATTTTATTCACTTTTTTATCTTCTTCAAAATCATCCTCAAGAAAATTTTGCCATGTTTTGATTTTAAGCCATATATGGAGGTACAAATTTGTTAAAATATTTTTATATTTTGGTTGCAAGTCCTAGAACCATTATAAAGTTGTGTCAGTTTAAGAATATTATTATTTTTTAATTAAATTTTTTTTTGATGTTGATGGCCCTTCATATGTTTGCAAAATGGTGGAAAATCACCAAAATAAATAAATAAATTATATCATTAATATTTATTCTAAATTTTCACAAAAAACAAGGTTTATGACAATTTCAAATATTAAACTTAATTTTTAAAAAATAAATTTGATGTTGGAATTATTTATGTGTTTAATATTGAAATTGTTATAGTTACTTTAAAAAAATTATTCATTCGAAATAACTTCTTTTCCTTGAATTTGTTTTTTCAATTTTTTGGTTTTTTTTTTTGTTTTTTACATTTCTTCTTGAATTTGCACTAATTTTTCAATTTTTTTCCCAACAAGATTTGCCAAGTTAGGAAAATTCAAAACCAAAAAAACATGT
>Ga0116227_10003737_pt1 | contig 33628 bp, 24 predicted proteins | sample S1TSphgellanicum_FD_89693 | JGI IMG/M metagenome (GOLD analysis project Ga0116227, IMG submission 89693) | Host-associated microbial communities from peat moss isolated from Minnesota, USA - S1T2_Fb - Sphagnum magellanicum MG | ecosystem: Host-associated > Plants > Peat moss > Unclassified... | reverse complement strand
TGATTTAAGGTACATTATATATTAGCGATGGTTGGTGAACCACAAGTTGCGATGCGTGTCACATCGCAAATATGGCAGGTTGTTTTTGCTTCGCAAACCCTTCCGGTTTTTTGTTTTTCCTTTCGCAAAAAGGCACAACATGTAGTAGTGTATCCACATATTACTTAGAACCTACCTACCTACATAGGTAGGTAAAAAAATAGGACCTACTTACTTACCTAGGTAGGTAAGTAGGTAGGAAAGCACAAGACTAAATACTAAAGAATAACCATGAAATTTTATTTTATATTTTATGTTTTGTTTTTAGGTTAAGCTTTTTTAACCTCATCCCAAAATGACACATGTATTTTAATGTGAAAACATAAAAGAACAAACCTTCTATATAGTTTGTAACATGGGATTCGAAATCAAAACATATGGGTTAAATCTTTAAGTTGTTCATTAATTGCAAATTGAATTGCAACTATAGCACTTAAATGCTAAAGGCAGGTGGGATCCAAGGGGAGGGTTCCATTGTTTTTAATGTCTAAAAAAACTTGAACCCCTTTTATTGGCGCATCTAGTGCATAAAAGATTGTCAAAAATGGAATAAAATTGAGGAAGTTATGGTCACTCAAAGTAAAGGGGATCAAGAATTCAAAAAAACAAAACCACCAAATGCTACAAAAGCCAGTTCCCAAGCACCGACAAAATTCCTTATATGTTGTTTTGTTGTTATTAAAGTTCAAAGATGATTTGTAGAACTTCATGTGGTGCTCCTATAACACCAAAACCACCAAATGCTACAAAAGCCAGTTCCCAAACACCGACAAAATTCCTTATATGTTGTTTTGTTGTTATTAAAGTTCAAAGATGATTTGTAAAACTTCATGTGGTGCTCCTATAACACTTTAAATCATTAAAAATGAATAAAAAATAAAAAAGTTATAAGGTTTGAAAGTAAGAGGGGTCCAAAAAGGAGAAAAACATGTTTTGTAAGTTGGAAAGCTTATTTCTCTTTTTGTTATTTTTTCATTACTCATTTTCCTTTGCACTTCAAAAATGATTTTAAAAGTTTGAGGTAGTGCTCCATAACATTTTAAACCATTCAAAATGAAACACATATGATGAAAATATAAATAACTAATGAATATGTATCCTTATTAAATTATAAATAGTTGTATTATAGTCAAAACATAGTTGAACATTATTACTTTAATAGTGGTGCACTAGTGGTCATACTAATTGTATCAATGGGAATCACAATTGAAAATTAGTTACAAATGTATTTTGTAATGGGTGGTGGAAATGTGAACATGTGGCATGATTGCATATATGTACATTGTACTCTAGTTGCAACATAGTTATTGCTTCAATGACACATTTATAATAGTTCTAAAGTAGTTGCCACATGCAACTATAATCCAATTCCTGAAAAAATCAAACTTGGTTGACTACATATGTATGTATGATGTGCATAAATTATTGTACAGAAAACCCATTTTCAATTCATTTGCAACTATAATACAACTAACTAATTTTTTGATGTGGCAATTTATTTATTAATACACCGTATTTTTTTTAAAATAGTTGCATAATAGATGTATATGAATTGTTTTTTGAGTTTTAGTTGCAAGGTAGTATGGTTTCGGCAAATGCGATTTCTCATAGTGATTTTCTCATGGATTTTTTCAATCAACTTTTTTTATTTATAGAATTGGGTGTTGAAAGGTTGGTATTACTAGGATGGGATTAAGTTGGGTGGTTGACACTATAGTTGTTAGTAACTAAATGGGAACTATGTTTATAGTTGCTACTGTTTGGATGGGAATTTTGCTTGCAATTGTTACTACTTGAATGGGAACTATGTAATTTTGATTTGTTGTTATTGTTTCTTGAGTGGGAATTATGTAATTTTGATTTGTTGATGTTGATTTTTGAATCAATTCAATGAGATTCTTGGCTACATGAGGCTAAATTAATGTATATGTGGCGATTATTGGCACAACCATGTTTTGTTAGTATTGGTATACCAATTCTGCAACCCTCTTTCATCGATAAATTTTGAATCCTTATCAATGTTGATGGCTTCATTTGGGGTTAGGCCACATGACTTGTAAATTTGATTTGTATCATCCATGAAGTCTCTCATATGGGGTGGTTTGAAGATGGGTCTTGTGGCAAGAAATTCAACAATTAGGTCATATAAGCCTTGCCTAGAATTCCTTGGGAGGTTGAAATTTTATTTTTTTAATATTATTCATGATCTAATATTCTTCCTTATGTTCAATACATGCCATGTAATCATACATTTTTTTGAAGTCTCCAAAGAAGGAGCCCCACTTGTCTTTAAATTCCTTGGTCCATTACTTAAGTGAATCAAATGGCTAACATTCATAATAGATTATAAAAGTTTTTTCCACTTGTCAATTGCAATTTCAAATTGATTTTGTCCATCAATTTTATCAAGGTTTGCAAGGTGCTATTGTTTCTTAGCTTTGAGAAGGACCATAATTAATGCACATTCCCAATTAAGTTGTCTTGGCTTCTTGGACTACAACTCCACAAACTTTACACTTTGGGCCTTCTTGCTTTTGCCTTTGCTTTTCATTTTTATTGGACTTGTTGAATCATGGGCAAATGCACTACCAAACATGATATTTGCAAAATAGAGTAAGATTTTTATCCAGACAAAGTTATGTTCTCTTCAATTTGCTAGAAATATCTTTAAAGATTTTGATGTTCTTTTCTTCCCAAGCAAATGAACAAAAAACATTATTGTGTGTTTACATTTCAAAATTTGTTACAAGCTTTGTTGTTTGATATGCTTTAATAGGATTGCTTCATCTTTAAATGCAACTAGGGTTTGAAAAACTAATAAGAAATTGAAGACACAAAGCTAAAGACATTGAAGCAAATTACAACATAGGGGGAAAAAAAGATAGGAAGGGGGGTAGGGGTATTTGAGTGGAGAGGAGTGTTGAGGGAACAAAGGTGCAAGAGTTGGAATTTTTGTTGATACATAAACTTAAGTTATTTGCTCCTTTTGGGGGCCACTACCTAATTTTGGATTCAAAGCAATATCCAATATGTTGTTTCAATAATTGATGGTAACTTAACATTTCCCTAACTCACATGTAGGATGACACATAGGATTTAGTGGTAACTAACATTGCATATATGAATTCCACAATCTCATTCATAGCACCAACTTACCAATGACTTAACTTCATGTGTGAATGTAACATTATATTAGTAAGGCTTGGGATACTCTCCTTCCTAGGCCTTGCCCTACACCTAATTATCAATAAGTACAACCCCAACCATTTTTTAAATATATTATTTGGCCAAAAATTAATTTTTAAAGCACATGCTTTTTTTCTTTCATTTGTTTGTTTGAATTACGTGAAAAAAGTTGTTACTTATTGGTAAATAACCTAATTATCTAGATTCATTAGTCCTTTAACTTATTTTTGTGACATTTCACCACCAAACAACGTAGTTTAGGACTTTCAAGCATATTCATAAAACATTGTCTATTTTTCCCAACATGATATCAAAGTTGATTTCATTTAGATCATATGCATAATTAAATTCATTAAAAATTTTAGAATTAAAAACCAACATCTGAACCTTGGTTGAATTTTGTCCAATGACATTAATCAACCATGGCTATTTCTGCATCAACTACAACACAAAAACATACTTGGTAGAAAAATTGACAACTACCAATTATAGCATATGGAATGTAAAAATGGAAATGTTTTTAACCTTAAATCAAACTTTCTTTGTTGTGGATGGGAGTGAACCTAATCTTGGTAACATTTGCATGAAAAATAAAAGATAGGAAAACACGTGTTGACATCATTCTACATTTTGGTGATCCACAAATACAATTGGTTAAATCTATTAAAACTTCCAAAAAGGTTTGGGAGATATTAACATCTACATACATATAATCAAATCTTGCAACCAAGTCACAACATAAAAGAAATTGAATTAAATTTCAATGTTTTGAACACACTCCAATTGTTGAGTTCCTTGAAGAATTTCAAGGAATTATTTATGAAGCTTCCATTATTAGGCTTGTAATCCTTGAAGAACAAAAATATGTACTATCTTTAGGGGATTTTGCTTCTTAATGGAAACCATTTATTACATCACATGGTTTTAATACTAATCAAACACTTTCCAATTTGATTGGAATTTTTTTGGAAGAAACTACAACAAAAAATTATGAAGATTCCAAAACATTACCTATAACATTCAAAACAACAATTTTTTTGCAATAAATCAATATAAAAAAATAATTGGAAACAAAGAAATGATTCAAAATTTAAGAATCATAATTCAACAAATGAAAAATCAACTTATTCAAAGCCTTTAACATGCCATTACTATGGTAAACCAAACTACAAGATAGTTGCACATGACAAAGCAAATGATGTTCTTAAGCCCCAAGCAAATGTCACATCAAATGGAAATTCCAACAATGGAAATTCTCATACACCAAAACTTAAAACCCTTCACTTGTTCATTGTGACCATGAAGGATGAATCTTTTGATTCACAAAAATGGTTCTTAGATTTAAGAACAACTTGTCACATGACACCATGAAGAGAATGGTTTATATCATATAAAATTTTGAATCCTCCTCTATTTCTTCACAAAGGTGATAATAGAAAACATCAACTACTAACACATGAATTATTCAAATCAACCTTAAGAATGGAAAAGTCAAAAATGTACATGACATATATTATTACCTATGCTTGATTTGGCCAAAAATTTGATATATGTTTGTATAGCAACTATTCAATGTAATAGTATTGAATTTTTTCATGACTATTTTATCATAAAAACAAAGTTCAAAAATGGAGAAAAAATATCATTGAGATTCAACCAAATTGGGAATTTCTATTGACTTGAAGTTGACATTGCTAACAAGTAATTTAATTTTTTCGTGACAAGTAAAAACCCTACAAAAGATACCATCAAATGGCATCATTGTATGGACATTTAAACCAATAAGCATTACAACAAATGATTAAAACAAAGATGGTCTTGGGTCTTCCATCCAACATCTCAAATCTTTCATTATGTGAACATAGTAAACAACATAAATCTCCATTCCCAAAGGATTTGGCAACAAATGATTTTACACTTTTGGAATTAGTGCATATGGATGTGTGTGGGCCTATGCCAACCAAATCTAAAAAAAGATTTTGTTATTTTGTAATCTATGTAGATTACTATTCAAGATTTATAACCATATATTTTCTAAAACATAAATTTGAAATGTTTAACACTTTTCAAAATTACATGGCTTTTGTTGAAAATCAAATCAATCATAAAATTAAAACATTGTGATCAGATAATGGTAGTGAATTTATTTCCAACCAATTTAATAAAATTTGTGCACAAAATGGAATTACACATCAATTCATTGTCCTTTATATGCATGAACAAAATGGTGTAAATGAACACAAGAACAAGACATTGGTGGAGTCAACAAGGTCTATGTTACATGCATCTAATCTCTCTAATTCATTTTGGGCTAATGTTGTGGCAACTTACTACATACAAAATTGGTTAGTTTTAAAAGTAATTGAAGTTTCCAAAACGCCATTAACTTTGTGGTGTGGGAAAACACCAAATTTAAATCATTTATGTATTTTTGGTTTTTTGGCATATGTTCACATACTAGATGAACAACATATAAAAAATAGACATGAAAATACATAAATGTGTACTTGTTGGTTATGGTGAACTACAAGGCATCAAAGGCTATCATGTATGTGATAGAGATATAAGAAAATGCCTAGTAAGCTTAAATGTAACATTTGATGAAAAAACATTGTTGATATCAAAACAAATTGAAAATGATAACATTGGTCAATTAACAAAGGCCATTGAAGATAATGATAATGACTTTGAGAGTTTATATGATGTGGTGGAATCCATACCAAACATATCACATCAACCACCAATTAACAATCCCATAATTCCTCCACTACAATCTATGATTTTGAACACCATAATCATTACCAAATTCATTCAATGTTCCTATGTCATGTCAATCAAGTTTACAAAATGAATTACAATGTAGATGATTTTTTTTCTAAAATGTTATTAGTCTCAAAAATTCCATAACCCGATGATGATGGTTCATTTGATATGGACATGTCAAGTTCTACACCCAAACCACAAGATGACATAAGAAAATCCAAGAGAACATCAAGAGGTCAATTGTGAACAAAATATTGTGACAAATGTGACATTCACAAATCAATTGTCATTGTCAAATTATCTTGATTCATTAACTACCATTTATAAAACTTTAAGCAATAATGATGTTGAAAAATGGAAAGAAGCAATAGATTCAAAATATGAGTAATTAGTGAAAAAACACATTAGAAGACTTGCCACTGGGAGGTCCATACTTAGTTGTAAAAGAATCTTGAAAATACCTACTTTGAAACCCGTTTAATGGCTCGTGGCTTTACACAAGAGAAAGGCATGGACTATGATGAAATGTTTTCACATGTGGTCAAGATAAGTTCTCAGTGTACCCTACTATCCTTGGCAATAGTTTTCAGACCTCCATGTCCACCAAATGGATGTGAAAACAACATTTTTTTATGACCATTTCCATGAAGAAATTTACATGGCACAACTTGAAGATTATGTAGATCCAAATACAAAAACAAAGTTTTGTAAATTACTCAAAACTTGCGTTTATGGTTTTAAGCAAACATCAAGGATGTGGTATGAATGATGTAGTACTTATCTCATTGATATTATATTCTATAGAAGAGTGGTAGATTTTAACATTTCTGTAAAAAAGAACACTACAAAAAAACGTGACTTTTCAGAAGGTCCAACTTGATTAAAATGTTCACATTGACCAAGGGGGATGGTCATTTTGTCTAAAGACCTAGACCATGAAAGACATGAGTTACTTTTGATTGAGATGTTTGATTAAAATGACCTTTTTGACCATCTGACAAACCAAACATTTGGTCAAAAAGATCAGAGGTCCATCAAGATGACCAAGGTTTAGTCAAATTGACCATACTTAATGGCCATTGTGATTTACAATTAATCAAATTGACCATTTTGATTCGACACTTAGTCAAATCAACCATACTAATTTGGTCATTTAACCTACAAGTTTATTTTGCATAGGGTACATACCAAACTTAAGTTCATAACTAGTGGGCCATAGGTTAAACATATTACATCTAATAACTATTTATAAAGTTTAATAGGCTACTTACATGTTACCTTTAAGCACATGTAAATACTTGAACTTAATACATTTAGTAGTTAATATTCAATAATTGATTATCTATATTCAATAATTTATGAAAATTTTTTATATAATTAATTAGTCACCAAATAAATGTCAATTAATAACCAATAATTAATTTATCCATCAACTTGTTACTTGATTAATTATTATGATCAAATTATCAAATTTATCTCATTTTTTGGCTAATACTTGATAGTAATTATAATCATTAATAATAGCCAATATATAACTATAAATAATTATTGATAAGTGATTTTTTAAACTAATTTTTTAATTAATAATATTTTATATATTAGTTGGAAATTATTAATTTACAGTAAATAACCATTAATCAATAATCAATAACTAGTAATTCCTAGGAAATAATCAATTATTAATCATTGATATTATTTATTTATTTATAATTTATAGTAATATTTCAATCATTTTAAATTATTTTTATTAATTATTTATAGGTAGCCTATCCTACTAACTAAGATAATAGCTTAGGTCACCTAGGCCTACTAAGTAGGTGCATAATTTAACCTAAGCTCCATAGGCCTACTAGGTAAGTAGCTTAAACCTAGACCTACCTAATAGGCTAAGCTACCTACTTAATGTGCCTAGGCTAGGTCTAATAATAGGATAGGTACCTACATAGCCTACTAAATAGCATAGGCATAGATAACTTATTAAATAGGTATAAACATAGACTTAATAGGTACTTATAAAACTTAATAAACTATAACTTACATGTTACCTAGGTACATGCATTTATTAATAGGTACTTCCTACCTACTTAAGCTACCCTACCTATAACCTTCCTATTTATATTAGTAGTGTAAAAAAATTCAAGTTCATTTAGTACAATATGCATGTTGAAAAAAATTCATGGAAGTTGATTACAATATGTTTTCCAAAATCATGTTCTTTAAAAATATGTTGTTCAAGAAAATCACCTTATGGGGGTGGTGGTGTAGTGGTTAAGGACTTGATTCCTCAATGTGGAAGTGAGGAGTTTAAATCCCCACAATTGCAACCTAGGCTACCTTGGCTATTTAGGTGACCTAATTAGGTAGCCTAGGTTGCAAAAGTTATTGAACCACCTAGGCTAAGCTACTTGATTTAGCCTAAGGGCCTAGCCAAAATGGTTTGGTCTAGCTTAGGTGGTTAAACTAGGTGGCATAACCTAGGCCTAGGACATACGGTTGGTAGGTAAATAAATAAATAATTTTTTGGCATCAATTATTAGGTTTATTAATTAGGTAAGTAAGTAGGGTAGGTAGGGTAATTAATTAATTAATATTTTCATATTAATTTTAAATAAAATAATTTAAATAATATTTTTTTGGTAGTTACCCAAATTATATTATTGTCATGGTGATCCAGTAAAAAAACATGGTAAAAAAGCCCAATTAAAAAACCAACCAAAAAGACCTAATCAAAATGGTTAGATCCAAATCAACTTGTCCAAAATAGCACTTTGGTCAAATTGAACATGGGGGCAAAAAACCCATATGGAGGATTTTTTGAATGAAATTCCCGATAAAAAAAGCCATGATTTCTTGTAATGGAAATTATTGCATCAAAAATTTATAATTATATTTACATGTTGATAACTCAATCATAGTTGGTAATAACATGGAATTATTACATGCCATTAAAAAATGTTTGGCCATTGGTTTTGAAATGATTAATGAAGGTCCTATAAAAGATGTAGGGTTAGCAAAAATGATGTGAAGTGCCATTTTTATGTCATTTGTCATGTTAATGTTAATTGCAACATATTAGTTTGTTGAGTCAAACATGACGTTGACTAAACATTCCCACAATAAAATTAAAAAATTATTATTTTTCAATGTGCATGTAAGTTGAATTATTAATTATTATTAATTCATGAATAATTAATTATAAAAATTCATATTTCTTAAATAAATCATCTTGCAACCAAATTTGAGTTGTTGGATTGTGATTGAAATGTGGACTTGTTGCACTTGAAAATCTTGACCGTTTAGATGATGACTAGAATGTAGTAGCCACTTCATGACAATTAAATTTTTATTTTTAAAAAACTTCACTCTTGGGACCAAATTTAGGTTGTTGGACGATGACCAAGGTGTGAATTGATTGCAATAAAAAATCTTGGCCGTTTTGATAGTGACCAAACTTTAGTCAACATTTTTCAATGGTCAAATTTTTTTTCAATTTTTTTTGTTTTCACTCTTGGGATCATATTTAGGACATTGGACTATGCTCAAGGTGTGAACTAATTGTGATAAAAAACCTTGGCCATTCAAATGGTGACCAAAATCTAGTTGTCACTTGTCAATAGTTAAATTATTTTCAAGATTATATTTAGGTCAATAGATTCCATCTCAAGGTGTGGATAGGTTGGGACCAAAAATCTTGGTTGTTCAAATGGTGACCAAAATCTATTTACCACTTTTCAATAGTCAAGATTTATTTTTATTTTTATTTTGCTTTTAGGACCAAATCTGGTTAGGATTTTTATTTTTTTGTGGCCATGAGTGTCAGTCATCATCAAGGTCATTTTTTAACCCCTACATGGAAAATTATTGTCTTGACCTAGGTTGACCCTATGTCGACCTGAAATTGATGTGATGTTGGGCTATGTCAAGATCAAAACAAACATGATTGATGTGATGTGACATGACAAACATGACGTTAATAACCTTGAGAAGATGGTGTTGGGTGTTTAAGGATGGTTGTCCAAAGAAATACGGACATTAAATCCATAAATATTTTTCAAGCCAAGTACTTAACAAGCATTTAAAAAACATTTAATATGTTTGATTGCAATGTCTATTCCTCTTGAAGTTATGTTAAAATTAAACAGCAATATGAACCCAATGGATTCCAAAGATATAGAACCCAAGCAAAGAAGTGCCTAAATTTTGTATTTAAAGTTGGTGAAGCAATATCATGGCAAAGTAAACATCAACAAACAATTGCATGATTCTCAACTAAAGTAGAATATATTGCAAGAACTTCAAGAACTAGAGTAGCAATATGGATCAAACAAATAATGAAGGACATTGGATTTCATCAACTAGGACCATTCCTTTTGCATTATGATAATCAATAATGCATAACTTTGACTAAAAATCCTCGTCATCACAATAGATCTAAACATATGGACATAAAACATCATTATCTTCCTGGGAAAATAGAACATGGAGATATTATGATTGTATATTGTCCTACAAAAAAACATGGTTGCTAATGTGCTAACCAAAGCCCCACCTAAACCTAAACACATGAAATGTTTGACAATTATGGGAATCATTGAACTCCGTGATTAATCTAGACTTAAATTAAGGGGATGTATTGATAGATAACCTAATTATCTAGATTCATTAGACTTTTAATTTATTGTTCCGACGTTTCACCTTCAAGCAGGGTCTTTCCTACTTTAAGACTCTCAAGTGTATTCATGCATTCATTCATCATATTCATAAAGCATTGTCTCTGTTGAACCTTGGTTCTATTTTCCCAACACTACTTTAAAATAATTTCATGACGGAACGGTCCAGGTAGATGACATTTGAATAATTATGTGATGAAATAGTCCAAATAGATGACATTTGAATAATTGTGCAATGAAATAGTCCAAATAGATGACATTTTCCCCAGTGAAATGCCCATGAGGAAACTTGGCTTGTCCTGTTCTTGGAATCAAATAAAATTCCAGTTTTAAGCTATTTTTTGGATTCTTGTTCACATTGGCCAGAATTTGCAATCTAAAATAAAAGAATTGGACCTAGAATAAAAGAGGATTCTGATAATAGAACCAAGGGCTTTTTCTTCAATTTTGTGTTTCAAAAGTTTGGCAAGTTTTTCCAAAGTTTTAGCAAAAACTTTTGCTGCCACATTGTGAAAATTCCACAAGAAAAATACAAAAACAATTTGAAATCCATTTAGGAGGTTAAGGCAATGTTGGACTAGTATATAGGTTGAAGTTGGGTACCAATCCAGTTATCGACATGGGTATGAAGATACCTAACCATTGAGGCCCTATCTGTTGATCATACTATGGTTAAGATTGGGTTGCCACAGTATGTGAAAACTTCTTACCTGGACTCATACCAGATTTGAATAGTAGCAACATTTCACCTACCTCACTCTTTGAGCATTGTTGCTACTGATATGAGTATAAGGTGCATTATGGTGTAAGCTGCAAGCTCTGTTCTTCAACATGGCTGTGATTTTATCAAATGTTTTCTTTCAGCTTGGCAGTGATTCATCAATGAATTTTTTTATATCTCAACCTGGAACCTTTGCAAATCAATTTTGTGTTTGTGCTGATTACCTTTAGTTCATTCAAATGATTTATTTTCTTCAACTTGTGCAAAAAGTTGCATTTGTTTTCAGGCATCACACACTAAATCAATATACTCATATTCATACTTCGTACCTCTTTGATATCATTTTTTTTTATACCTTGATATTCATACCATAATGTATAATTCTTGAATCATGTATGTATTTGATACCACCTAGTTGCATTCTCAGTTTTCTATGCTAATACCTGTACCAATGTGGTATGTTAAACATCCAATACCAAGTCCAACACTGGTTAGAGCTATTTACTTAGGATTTTTTCATTTTATCCAATTCTCATTCCTTTACAAGCATAAGTGGCTATTAGTTTCCTTTCGTTTTCTTTTGGAGTTGGTTCATCATGGGAAAATTGAAGCTTGTCCAAGTTATTTTTTCTGTTTGTTTGCTTTACAGGCTTCATTTTTTGGGGAGTTCATAGATATTTCCTAGTTTACTAGCCTGCTGTAGAGGTGCCACATTTTGAGGACTGCTTTATGAGGCATTAGTGCAGGGACTTCATAGAACATTTCCTATTTTCACTGTTGCTGGTTTGCTGGTTTGCTTTTGCTGGTGATGAGCTGCTTGGTTGATCAAGAGTTTGCTCTGGATTTACAAGAAAGTCTAGTCATTTGTGGCTTCAAAATCTGTTTCCTCAAGTTGAAAACTCACACTGCAATTGGCAAAGCTTGGCAATTGTTTGGATCTTGCCCTTCTTCTACTTACTTCTCTACTTGTGCCTTTTGTTGGCACTCACAAAACATCCATGCTTTGCTTTTGTTTGTGGTGCTCAACAACCGAGGGCCAGTGCAAGGCTAAGCCAAGCCCAGGCCTCCACTTCATGCTGGCCTGATTCCAGTTAAGACCTGCTCCACATTTATTCTTTGTTTTTTTCCGCATGATACCTGGTGGGTACCTGATGGATATCACATGGAAATTTTTAAAGGAGGATGGGTGTTTCGAAAAATGAAACGCCTGTAGGAGTGGGCATTACGTTTTTTGAAACGCCCACCCTTCACAGATGAAACACTCACTACAACTGTTTTACCATTTACGTAAAGATTCAACATACAACGCAACCAGGCACACAATTGATGACTAAAAACATTGAATACAAAATTTTTGCTTCCCAAAACCTTCTAATTTGTGTATTTGCCTCAACATTAGCAAAGTTCATCTTTGCAAGTAAGCCTCTGGTCAACCACAATCCACAAAACAAGAGAATAGCAATAATCGAATCAGATGCAAAAGGTTCAACCCAAAACACAGCTTGCTAAAAAGCTGGAAATTGCATTTTGTGTGTTCCTGCACATGAGCAAAGCTTGTGAAAGTGGTTTTCTTGATGCCAAGTTTGGCAAGGCAAATTGTTGAAAAACTCAGTGTTGTCTTCTCATATTTTGCCTGACTTTGACATGACTTGCAAACTGTGTGTGCAGTGCAAAAATGTTCAGTTGTGCATTGATCCCTGATGCTATGGCAGCCACTTCAGCTTCCACCCATTAAGTGGGGTTCAATTGTAGATGAGCAAGTGTGACTTCATTGTCTAATGTGACATCAAAATCTCCTGGATTTAACTGCAAACAGGAATCAAGTCCCAGGAAAGAGTCAGGAGCCACAGAAATTGAAGGATTATAACTCAATCAATGCAGCAATAAGATCCATTCCACAGGAAAGCGTCATCTATAGGAGCCTGGTATATGAAGTGAATTAGCAAACAGAAAATGATAGCGTGAGTGGGCAATATTAAAAGACAGGTGTGGAACAAGACAGCTTACCCTTGCTGTGGCCTGTAAGAGCAGCTTTTATTTTCATCAATTGCACTGCAGGTAGAGCAGCAGGATCCTGGCCACCTTGGTCCAGAGATTGTACCCAAGGGCTGTAAGGATGAGGTCCTCCCTGCACTTGCCACTTGTGCATCCCTCTCTGATGAACACTCTCCACTTAATGATAGCAGGGTCTAGAGAGATATCCAGGTGTATATAGAGAGATCAATGTGGAGATAGGGGATGAAAGGGTATTCTGTCCCCTAACTAATGACATCAAAGAACCCATCACTCACCATTTTGAGTGTCTCCAGGAATCAAGTATATACACAGCTCCCTAACAGCCCGTACTTCTGCAAGCAAGGGTTCATGGACTTGAACCCAGTGCTCCAGAGTACAATCCTGCTCTCTCAGATGGTTGTGGAAACAATCTCTTATTGGGATCAACTTCTGCATCAGTTGACCTCGTGTATCTTCTCTGGAAGGCAAACAACTCCATCTATATGATAACATGGACGGTGATTCAAATCTCATCCAATATTGCTGCCAATTGTTGGAGCTCTTGAGTGTATGGTGTGGGTGTACTGTTATAGAAGCAGTCAGAAGCCCTTTGCCATGGTGTGAGGGCAGAAGCCTCATAGGATGAATGCTCATGACCCCCTCCTTCCATAGACCACTGTATGCCTGCACCATTCCATTGATGAGGGGCATACTCCACATCAGACAACAGACCAGTAAAGGCACCACCTACAACATCACCAGGGTGTAGAGGAAGAGCTTCAAAATCTCCCCATGTATCTTGTGAGTATATCTTGGCAAACTCCTGGCAGCTTGAAGGACCATTGTCATCATGGAACAGAACTCCAGTGTTTCCATCAAGCTCACCACTCCTTGCTGCACATATTTGCTCAGACTTCAGAACTGGAATATCTATAACACCACTGTCTGTGTCATTACACACATCAGTGGCTATCATCTCAGATTTCACAGGATCACATCTTTGACCATCCCATGCCAGACTTGGAAACCCTTCAGCAGATCCTTCCGGAAGTGAGAGCTTTGCTGGCATAGAACATCCTGACTGAGTCTGGCAATCATCTCTGGCAGTAAGCACAGAATCTTCAGAGTCTTCATCCAACTTGACACGATGAATAACACTTGTAGGGGACAGAGGCTGTTTCTGCTCATGCCCAGCTGCCAGTTCTCCCTTGTTCGCATCAACTTTTCTGGCTTGCACCACTGGCTCCTTGGGCACTTTCTGGAGCAAGCCTTTGTAGTGTTCTAACTTTGCATGACCTCTGTCACTCGCCCTTCTCCTCATACTCTCAAAAACTTGAGGCACATTTGGTTTGGTTTCAGTCAACCCACCTTGTGCAACCAATGCACATGGCAGCAGCTTGGATTGTGCCAGCTTTTGTGACACTGAGCGATTTCCAACTCTTGAATTTTCTTTCTGTTCAGCAATTGATTGAGAGAACTGACCAACACGTACAGTGCTTTCAATGGCAGGATTGTTGCACAGTACTTTCAACTCCTGTTGCAGATTTCCTTTAGAGGCTGTATGTGGCAAGTCTACGGATGTCGTAAGCATATGTTCATCCTCACTCTGCTCACAGTCAACCTCAGAAGTCTCTGGACTGTCAGCCAGCTGAGAGTTCAAGGGTTTGTGTGTGGAAGGATCAAGTCCCATGTGCCGCAGCTTTTTCTTCAAGCGGGTGTTCCAGTAGTTTTTTATCTCATTATCAGTTCGCCCTGGGAGCTGTGCAGCAATTCTCGACCATCTGCCATAGCACAAGCTCAAAGTAAACAAACATCCCACAGAAATCTGAAGCTCTCTTTTCTCGGGAACAAAATGGGAGTTGGAAAGGATAAAGTCTTCCATGATACAACAGCTTCCCAGATTTTCTGTTTGAATATTCAGAAAAATTGGTTCCTATAAATGAGGGGACCTAAAGCAACAAGTTTTCTCTGGGGCTATTCCAGTCAAGGAGGGTTCTACCTCATAAGCAAGAAACATACAAGTTCTAACATACAAGAAACAAACACTGACTGTTTTGTACAAGCTTTGTGGCTAATGTGTTCAATCTTAAACGATGCTGGCAAAAGCTACATGACGCCAGCTACATATGCAACTCTCAGAACTCTGGTACTGGCACTTCACAGATAAGTCCAAAACTGGGTGATTCACAATAGGAATCCCATATTGTACAGTGCATAATAAGTTTTGTCAATTTGAAGTGCAGTTCCTCAACTACTTGGGAAGTATGAGAATCTTAGAGAGGTAAGTGTCTTCTTCACCTGTTCCCTAGGGAGGCGTGAAGCTCAAGAATGAGTTGTTCTTCGGCTTCAGCGAAGATCCCGCGCTTCAAATCAGGCCTCAAATAGTTTGTCCATCGAAGACGACAGCTCTTGCCACAGCGCAGGAGCCCTGCAGTACTTCACACGAAATATCTAAATCAGAAATTTTCAAGCAAGGCCGTTAGTTGCCTCCTCCAACAACAACTCCAGATTTCACGCAGAGGGAACGGTACTGGCAGCTCGCTCTTGCGTGTAAATGCAGCCACAATTGTACACAGAGTATAAAAGATGTCGTGCAGCACAGGAGAGACAAAACGTCGACCGATCCGCGCATCATATTATGAGAGAGAGAGAGAGAGAGAGAGAGAGAGAGAAACGAAGATCACGAAAAACATCTATCTATACCTGCAAGCTTCGGGACAGCCCGCCAGCAGCCGAGGCCATGAGTGTTGATGAAGGAGACAAGCTTCTCGTCTTCTTCCGCTGTCCATGGCCCTTTCTTCAATCCTACCTTATCGCAGCACGGTTTTCTCCCCATCCCTCCAAGCTTCTAACGCCCTCGTTTATTTCCTGTTGTTTCCTTTCTCTCAGAGATCTCCCTCCCTCCCTCTCTCTCCTCACAGATCTCGATTTATCACAACGTACTGCCTTGATACTATCGCTTAAAGAAGTCGAAAGAGTTTTCTCCTTCCCAGGACTGGCCACACAACTGCAGAAAATCAACAGAAAAAAGCTTGATCTAACCAAAGAAGCAATCAATCAAGTCCGCTTCTACTCGATCAATCGGTCTCTTTCCAAGATTGTTTTTCTCAGTAGAAATTCCTGAATCCGGCTACTGCGGTACAAGAAATTGCGTTACCATTTAAATCCACAAAAATGCCTTTCGAACTGCAAACAATAAACAGGAAGGGAAAAAAAAAAAACTGCAGATTCTAGCCCATCTTTGAGGAGAAGTTTGTATATCCCTCGAACTCGACAACTCCAAAACCCCCTCAACTGACAGAAAACCTCCCTCTCGCGTTACTGTAACTTGTTCAGCTCTGTGACAAACCTGATGGCCGTGGAGCGCGACGGCTTGCAAGAATTGTATAAAACTCCGAAGACGTCTTCCTTGTCACTGGTGCGCATGTCATTACTGGGGAACAGCAACAACAGAAGGAGAAGAAGAAGAAGAGACAATAGAGGAGTTCTTGCCACAGAAAATTTTCGCTAGCGCCATGATCTGCTTTCAAAGCTGCACATCGACACTGGAACAGCAGCAGCTTCGTTGCGCCTTCTGGCGCATGTCGCCAAGTACAGCAACCGTACTCCCATCACGGATTATGCCGAGCGAGCATTTGGCTCCGTAGATTGCTCAGGCTTCTCGTGTTGCGCAGCTTCGCGCTTCGTCGTCTTCCCCTGCGACAACAACAGCACAGCAGCAGCAGCCCCCACCGCCCCCTCCAAATCCACGTCCCGTTTACCTCGTGGACCCTACGTCCCTATGACTCATCTTTTGTAGGCAGCTACCTTAGGTAATACCTATTGGGTAAATCCTCTACTTTATCAACACTTACTTACTAACTTACCGTCCCTACTCAAACTATTCATGCCCTATATTTCTATTCTTTTCTTTTTTTTCAATTTTGTGATGTAGCTCAGGTGGCATTCAATCCATAAGTCGATTTTGCCACATTTGGCAATTAGTAAAATATGAAAAGAAAAACAAATCCTTATATATCTTTTACTACCCTCCTCAAACCATATACAGAAAAATCTGGCGATTCTTCAAAAAACATTTGTTAATTCTGGTGATTTTTTTTCGAAATATCATTGAATTTGTGACAAAATTTATCAATTTTTTTGCAACAGTGCCAAATTTTATGGACACAAAAAAAAAGACTGGCCCTTTACCTTTGTGTTTTATTGTGGTCCTTGTCAATTTAAATGGAAATTGTAACAATTTTTTGGATTGTTTTCTGTCTTGTTGTTCTCTTGTGGTTGGGTTTCGGCCCCTGATTTTGTACCCTGCAAGTACTCTTATACCACCAGGTGCCCATGTGTGTGTGCATAGGTATTGCCATGACGGTATTGTTCTAGAGCTTTTGTTTTGAATAAGTTTTCTTTGGTGACAGGGCAGGGGGGTAAACGTATAGAATGATATCATGGAAACAGAATGGAGGTTAATATTAGTAACTTACCTAGTAGTAATGTTGATAATTTCACTTACATGTGAAAACAAATTGTATAAGATACACAATTGAATAGAATACTTGTACCATCTAAAAACTCATGGGAAGCAATAGGATCCAAACCCAACACATAGAGGAGATAGAATTATACCCTAAAGAGATAGCTACTTAGGGTGTCTTTCCAATACGCCACCATGATCACAGGTTTTGCCCCCCCCCCCAACAACAACTATCCATTACATTTGTTCCATCTAGTTGTACTCACAAGTTTTGGTCACCTTCGAGCTCTACAGGTCAATGCATAGCTGTGTGAGCTGTCAGTCAAATTGTGAATCATCATAGGGTAACACTTGTCTCCTTTATTTATTTATGTGATCATATGTGCTTGTATGCTCCTTACCAAGTTCCTGACGTTGTTAACATGAATTACTTCTCTTGTTATTTTATGGGATCATATAATATGTTCTTATACATTCACTACATAGTTCCCACATTCTTACCATAGAATACCTACAGATTTTCAGACCAGTTACAACAACTTTCCAATGGGAAATGCCTGTCCACGCAAGAAGAAAGAGGGCTCCATTCCAGTGGGGTTATTTTATTAGGCGGCTGTGATCCTAGCATACTTACTCTGTGTTATCTGTGATCCCAGCAGCCTAATGGAAAGAGATCCTTAGTGTGCAGGGATGTACTTCCATTTCCTTTAGGATTCGGCCTGATTTCAAAGGGATGTCAAATCCTGGGTTCAAACTTATGTGTGTACATTTTGCATTTCCAAGGTTGTATGTACAACAGATATAGGTCAACCCATTATAGTGAATCTGCAGTACACTAAAAAACACCATTTGTCCCCAGTTTGTAACTTGTGACTTGTGAGGAGGAGTCAGGAGGAGTCAGGACCCTCACAAGTATATGAGTTGATAGTGAGGTCAAGGCTTAATCCATGATAGATAACCACCAGTCCACCTTCCATGAAATCTCTTCTTTTTCCATTTGTTCTCAGGTTTTTTGGGTGACTTAGTCAACTTATTACGCCTTCCCACATCAGGCCAATTAATAATACTTATTATTATGCTCTCAAAAATAACTACCTTTAACTTGTCTTCTATTTTGGGGAGTTTTAATTTTTGGGAAAATGTGTGCATCAATACAAAAGACTATACAAAGTCTATCCCCCTTTTCAATGGGTTGATTCATGATTTTCATCAAATTGTGGGAAACCTGGAAGGGTAGGATAAACAAACCATGGATTTCTTCTTTTGATTTTTGTTTTCCCATTTTTATTTATGGTAGGTTGAGCCCAAGACCGAGGTCTTGGGCTTTTTACTGGAATATGGGCTCTTGCAAGGCGGACTCGAGAGATAGAATATATTCCAATAAAGCCTGTGGGGAAGGCTTTACTGTGAATAAAGACCAGCTGCACCATGATGTGGTAACAACAAGATGTGAAGCAGACCTTATAAATTTTGTAAAGTCCATAGAGAGGGAATGCAAGCTTTACAAAAATTGTAAAGCTTATATGAGAAATGGACAATATTTTCATCTTGTACCATGATTTCTCACTACACTTTTTTTTAAAGAGCTAGGCCTTTACTAGTGTTGGGCGGTTACCCAATTTGGAGGGTTAGAACCATTGGTTCTGGTTTTGATTAATAAAATTGGAACCAAACCAAAATTTATTTATGGAACCAGGTTGAAAACTGGATTGGGTTCTCAAATTCTTCAGAATAAAAACCAAAGCCGAACCGGGTTCCTAGTTTTTCAAAACGAGAACCAAGATTTTTGAAAAAAAAAGACTATAACCGGGGAGCTAATTGGAGGTTAATCGGCAGTTAGTTAATCACTGGTTTTGGTCCAGGTTACCTGGAACCATTCGCAAAACCAGAACTGGAACCGGGATTTCTCTTTTGAAGAAGCAGAGCTGGAACCGGATTTCAAGATCCATTTTTTGGTGAAACTGGAACCAGAATTGCTCTAATTCATATTTTAGAACGACAGAACAGAAGGTTCTTAATCAAAGTCAAGAAATCAACACTGGTCTTTATATGGCAAGGATATCCCCATAAATGTTTTGAATCTCTCGTGGACTTTCTTGGTCTAAAACTTGGACAATGAAAATTTAACCACACTCCCCTAAAAACATCCCCAGTCAGCTAACTTAAGTAAGGTAAAACAAATTAAATATAATTAAATTTAAAACAAAAAAAGAGACTTAGAGCAGACGGCTCCTAATACGGCACGTCAACACCTATTGTCTCCTCGCCGTCGCTACGTAGCGCTAAATTTGCAGACGTGGCGTCCAGCCAATTGCCAGCGCACCACCGGCGATCGGTTCGAGGAAAATTCGTAAGGGCCGGCTCCCGCCTTGACGCATGCCAGCCGTCGAAAGACTCGAATCGGTCGGTGCTGAATCAGCGGGCTCTACTATTTAGGTAGATGCTGTTCCCCAGCAGAATCACCGTTTTTTTTACAACGCCACGTCGCAGGATTAAACCCGGTAAGTAGAATAGGGGTTGAAAGTAGCTCACTAGGTACGTAGGTATATAGTTACAATAAAGAAGAAAGTAAGGTAGAGAAAGTAAAAAAAAACAAAAAGACCTTTTTGGTGCAAAAGGCCAAGAGGGTTCTAGAGTCTAGACACCTATCGTCCTGCCGCAGCGGCGGCGCCGTAGTTGTGGCCGGCGCGGTAACATCGCGGCAAATTTCGCGGGTTGGCGTTTTCGAGGGAAGGCACCACCGTGTTTGAAACGCCAGACGGCCTCTTCTTGTGTCGCTGGCGCTTGCTGTATATTATTTGTTAAATTAATTATTTATTCTAATAACACTCCTCCTCCCCCATCCCCCGCCCAATTTACAGCTTTTTTATTCTGGTGAATTTTCGCCACTTGGCGACCAACAAAATCCAGTACGAACTCGTACAAATGACTTCCGTGAAAAAAATGATTTCAAGGACAAAACAATTTCTAGTATCGCCATATTTAGACAACAGGTTTCAGGAGGATTATTAATTTCAATTACAATTTCTCTCTCTGATGTTTAGCCAAATTGGGCTAATTCCTACTGTGGATGATCGCCTGTGTGGCTACATTTAAAAACTATATATTAAAAAAAAACCCTGCGCCCAAACTCCATTAAAAAAATAATAAATGGTTCTTTTTTTTCTTTTTTTTCCTTTTTCCAGATTTTTCAAGATTCTGAGGAGCCCAGCGCCCACCACCCTTTGTTGCAGGATTGGTTTTCTCTTTATTTCTTTTTTGCGGCTTTTTTTTTTCTCCTTTTTTTAAATTTCATTATACAAAAGTAGGGGACACAAGCACACATCCAAACTTTATTTTTGGAATTTAAAATAAAGGGAGGCCAGAATAGGTAGAGCAAAAAGCTAACCAACCCACAAAACTAGAACCAACTTTTCTCCCCTTCATTTAAAATTTTCATTTCTTTTATCCTTTAATTTTTTATTCTATTTTTTTTCTAGAAGCAAGAAGAGAGAAGATTGAAAAACCTTGTATCTCCAAAGACAAGTCTTTTCTGAAAAACAAAATGACCTAAATTCGAAATATTTCAAAAATTAAAATCTTGATATTTCTATCATAGGCTCCAGCAGGTATTTAGTATGTACTATATACAAGATTTTTCTTTATAAAAAATTATACCCTCAGATCTGCTTTATAGAGCTAGCTAAATCTTGTTTTGATGATCATGTAACATCACAAAATTGAAAAACTATAATTAATTAAAAATACAAAAGAAAAAAGAAAAAAAAGGAAATCTGTCCAATAGTAAAAACATTGGCAAAATAAATTGGCAAGACAATGAAACCCGCAATGAACTTATGGGATGTTAGTTTCAAGACCTGTGCAACACATGTGAGGTTTTCAGGGTTGGATTGATGTTGGTGCAAAGTTAAATTTGGACACTTTCTTGTATTAAGCCAATGAAATTAGGTCACTACAAAATAATGTTTCCCTTCTCCTATGTCATTGTGGGTTCAAAGCCAGTGAAGAGTGGCAGTACATGCAAGAAACAGAAAGAGCAGGACAAGTGTGAAGCATGGAGTACATGAACTAAGTAGTGTGTAGAACCATGCAGTGACACCTGCAAAGTTCCTTGGGATGTCTAATGTCACGCAATAACTTGCCCGCAGAAATTAAAATCCTAACCCAAATGTGATTAAAAGTTTCTCAATGTTTTTTTCAAAATTTGGCAAAAAAATTTGAACAGGAAATATTTTTTCAGTTTTCATTGCAACAATGTGAAATCTCACACCAAACAAAGGCTACCAAGGATGGACAAAATATTCAAATACTTTGTATTATATAAGAGTTAAAAATCCTTTGCTTTAATTTTCTCCCAATTATTGCAAATTCATCATAGGCAGATGACACAAAAGGTGGGCCACTGAAAGAGCTTTTGTAACACTTTGGACATGATTGGAGCATGAAGGTTTGATGACGCAATTGTTGTCTACTACCGTCTATATTGATGGCCAAACATGTTTGTGATGTCTTCCGTCACGATTGTGTGTTTGTCCTCATAGCTCCACATCTTTGACAAAATCATATTGGTGCAAGTGGCAATGAGTCTTCACCATGCCTGGTTGTAGTCACAAACTTATGGCAAGTTCAAGTACTCCGCAGCCAACACTACTGAGGTTATCACCTTACATCACATTCCCTAAGCAATAGGTAGTGGTTTCAACCCACAGAGTGACCATAACTATATCAGAGTAGTTGCACTCATAAATCAAATGGAGGGAGGAGCTTTTGTCTTGTACTACCCTAAAAGGTCTTGTATTTCATTTTGAAAAATGGGGAAAAGAAAAGCAATGTGGACAGTGCATACCAAAAAAAGGTGTGAACAATTTAAAGAAAGTGAAAGAATCTTCAAGTGATAATTGATCTAACATGCAACTAAAAATGAACTAGGTTTCTTCTTAACTTGAGGGTGTTTGGTCCAATGTTTTCAGTTGTCAAAAATAATCATTGCCTATGGTTTGCTGATAATGGGATCCTAGTGTAAACTTTGGGGCTAAGGGTTCATTTCCATGATTGTTGGTCAACCATTGTTTGTATTGTTCCACATTGAGTTTGCTGAGGTTTCCATGTAAAATGTTGATGCACTTGTCCATTTTTTTAGTACATTTCCCAGTTATATAGTGCGTGGCCCCCATATCTCCCAAGGCATTAGACTTAAATGAACTAGGAACCTTAGCTCTAAAACTGATTGTCTAGGTGAGAAAAATTATTAGGCTGATGATCTCTAGTTGCAATAACTCTTTACACCTGCAAGGTGTTGGTTTTGGCCTAGTGGGTTGAGTAGTAGGGATGAGAACATAGAAATGCTTTTTGCCATTGTTTCATTGAATTGAGAACCTTTGGATAGTGGGCAAGCAAAGCTTCATGAAAATGCACCCTAATCGCATCAAATAATTTATTTATCATGCAAAATTTGAGTTCAAGTAATTATTTTCTGAGTACTTTGTATTGATCTTTGGTTTCCACACCTTTGGATGAGTAGCTTGTTCAGTGGAGAGCTGTCTGGTAACGTGTATATTATATGTAATTTTTAGCTGAGTATTGGTGAGAATGTTGTGACTTTGAATTTTTGACTCTCAAGTACATCAACAAATCTTCTACCATGAATGTTTTGATTGATTTGGTGCATTGGAGGAAGCACCAAATCTTTGGGAAAATTTGTGTGTTTGACAATCTAGAACATACTTGTGATTTACAATCTTCAAAGGCGGAATTCATAAGGATACTGAAGATCATAAAATTGTTCTAACTTATTATTCTTGACAACTGCCCTGGCATATTTTGATCATGTCTGAATCAGGGATATTCACTTCAGAGGGGTGTTTTCCTTTTCTTCAATTTTGATGCAACCAAAATAGTGATCATGCAAATCTGGCTATATATATTTATATTAATTAATGTAAGGGCCACTGGGTTTCTTCAATTGAAATTTCATGAGCTGGCAACTTTTTAAAAATAAGAGTCTTTTGGGGTATTTAGTTGCCAATTTTCAAATTTTTAAAAAAAATTGCCAGTTTTTTGTAGTAACTTCTAGTAGGTAGAAAAAAATATAGAATGATGCTTAAATTTTTTCAATCTCATTTTTTCTTTTAGCCAGATTTGGCTACATTGTCTTATGGATGATTGCTAGCTCAGCCACATCACTAAATTGAAACAAAAAAAAGCACTGGTAACAGCTGTGCCAATTATGGCAAGTTTACAGGAGAGCTAAAAAAATGAAAAATATTCCTTGAAGGTCCCAAAACTAGACTCACAATAGCTTTGAGTGAACATTCCTTACAAATGTGGGACCTAATGCAAAAACAAGGCTACAGGTTACATTGTCTCCCTCATCTCTCTCCCTTCAGGAAAAGTTAATTAAAAGAAAATATCATTGAGACAAGATCAGAAGCTTCTTATTAGGTCCATATATGCTTGTCCCAATATTCAAATAACCCCCCAACTTCCCATAGCCACCGCCCACGCGGTGACCATTGGTGACGGTGGACTTCAAATCAAGGAAAATATTAAGTCAGCCAAAAGTCTTAAATGCCAGTCTGCTGCCCTTCGCCTGGTTCAGATGTAAATGGGTGATACCCAAACATGTTTTGGATGAATTGGACATGTTATGGGTACTAGGCATGTGATATATAGCATGCTACTTAGCATGTTATGCATCCCTTGGTACCCATGACATAACATAACATGTTACCCATACACAATCATCCACCTCCGTTTCATTACTGACATTTAGTTAGCACAAGGGTACCACCCTGGGCTCTCATTGGCACAATGGTTTGATAACCCTTGCTCGGGGTGAAGATTTCAAAACTAAGGTACTCTCTGTGTGACAGAAAAGAGGGCATCTGGATTGTCACAAGGGATGGTTACATCCGGTAACCATTTCAAGTGCACTGATTATTGTGAATAGTCTCTGTATGATCCTGGCAATTTCAATATATATATATATATACTTTCATACGTTCCCATTGCCATATCCGGCTAAATCGTCTCATGGATGATCACCACTTGACCAACATCACAAAAAATTTATTGTTTTTTTTAATTATTTTTTTAAAAAAAACACAGGGCCCCAGGCAATCATCCATTTTTGGGAGGAAAATATTAATCACTCCAAATGCAGACAGGGAAAAAGAATGCAGGAGCAGCAATTTTGTAGTTCTGACATTTTAAGACCTTTAGCCGATTTAATATTTTCCAGAAATCAATAATGTTGAAATAGGGTACTATTTTATTTATTTATTATGTGAGCTGTGTGATGGGTCAGTTGTGTTCTTAATGCTGGCTTCTTCACATGAAATATTTGCACTCTTTTTGTTCAATTATGAGTCACAGGAAAGCAGCACTTATTTTGACTTTGCTTTAAAAGCTCTTGTGCTGCTGCAGCAATTGCTGTGTGTAATAAGTATTCGCAATGCATTTCTAAAAGTGATTTTTTTAACAAATATCCTGTGCAGTGTTTTATTTTTTTCGAATTTGTGAGGTTTGGCGATTGTCCACGAGAGGACTTAGCCATTTTTGGCTACAGGTTACAATAGAAAGTAGGAAAGTTTAGGAATCCTACTATATTTTTGCCACAATCTAGAACCTGCTGTTTATATACGGCGATTTCAAATTTTTGTCCCCTCATGTTATTATAGCCACTTTGAGCCCTTTTGTCCAAAAACAGCCTTTATATCTGTTGTTGCACTGGCTTTTTTTCTGGTCTCCAGGCTGCAAAACATTGATTATCTGCAAGGTTTTCTTTTTCAGATTTTTTATACACAAATATTTGGTAAAATTTTCTCAAAAACAGTAGAATTAGTTGAATTACCACTAGGAAAAAAAAACTTTCCCATTATTTTGCCAATTATTTTGTCAAAAAAATGACAATTTTTCAATTTTGTGATGTTGCTCAAGTGACATCCATAAGAAGAATATTTAACCAAATTTGAAAATATCCCCCAAAAATAAAAATAGAAAAACCTTAAGCACCCTTTCATTGTTGTGGAGAATTTTTAGAAGTTTTATTCTTTTTTTGGCGAATCATTTTTCAAAAAAAGGGAAATTTGTGAAAGAGTATCCTTTTTCAGAATACTTTTCGCAAAATGACGAAAACTTTGCCACAAAAGAAATGACTGAGGTCATGTGGTCGAAAAAGTAAAGGAAAAAGAAGACCCCCCAAAAAAAAAAAAAATCCTCCTCCTATTGCTGCGAAGCTCGCTGTGCGCCGCAGCTACTGCTGCTTCCTTCCTTGCTTCCTTCCATCTGGATTCTGCACCTGCTTCTGCAGCAGCAGGCAGCACCACCCCTTGTTCTTCTATTATTCTTTTTCTTTCGGTTTTGGGTGACCATAATGAAGACGATGATGCAGATGATGACGCGAGGAAGCAAGCGCACAGTGATGATATGACATGACTCCTCTCTCTCTCTCTCGCGCTTCTCTCTCATCATCAAGCACCCATCTCTCCCTTCCTCACTCCCTCACTCACACCCTGCTCAGCTGCTGCTGCTGCACTAAAGCCGATGTCAGAAAGGAAAGATAAAAGAGACGATCCACAAATTCCCGCCGCTCCAGCAGCCGACCTTTCGGCTTCGCTAAATTTTGGCTTTCAGTCCAAGAAGAACTGGTGGCGCTGCAGCAGAAAGGGATTGCAGAAGAAGCTCATCAACAGGATTGAAGCTGCTGGCTTGCTTCTTTCTTTGTTCTTTCTTTCTTTTCTTTTTTAGCAAAAGCAGTGGTTGCGCGGGCGTCGGAAAAGCCAACATGCGCTTTCACTGCATGTGCCATGCGGCCGCCATGCCGCTCACGTTGTTACCTCTCTCAAGTGGATCTATTCTACTCTCTTTTTTTTTGGGCTCTTTTTTGGATTTTCTCTTTCTTTTTGCCAGTTACTAGCACTGTTCTTTTTTTATTGCGAATTTTCTCCACTTGGCTAACTTTTTCAGAAAATGGAAAAAAAAAAAACACGAAAATTTTGTGATTTCTAACGATTTGTTTCCAGAAAATGAAGAAAATCACGAAAATTTTGTGATTCTAACTAATTCTTTTTCAAAACGAAGATTTTTTTATTTTTATGATTTTTTTCTCAGAAAATGAAAAAAAATGATAATTTTGTGATTTTTAGGGATTTTGTTTTCAGAAAATGAAAATAACACGACAATTTTGTGAATTTTTTGGATTTCTTTTCAGAAAATGAAAAACAACACGAAAAAATTGCGAGTTTTAGGGACTTTTTTCGCCATTTTTTGAAATAACAATAATTAAATTAGTCACACCTAGACCTAGGCACTTCCTAGGTCGCCACTTGTACCACACTTCTGTAAAAAATGCTTCCATCCCAGCTAGGACAGTTGCCATTTGACGCTACTTAATGCTGGGGATCCTGGCCTACTTGAGGAATTTGACCCAAAAAAAAACCCTACTTACTAGGCAGTGCCAGGGTTTTGTTTTTTCAATTTTGTGGCTTCTAAAGTTTTGCCAATTTTTTTCAATTTACACTCAAAATAATTTTTTCCAATTCTTTTTGGTCACCACAGTGCAAAAAATCCGCCAAACCGAAAAATGCCACTGGCTAGCTTAAAAAACTTTAAAGGTGCACTAAATGAATAAATAAATAACTACAACAAAAGCAATGGGTTTTTTATTTGATTTTTTCAATTTTGTGATGTAGCTGAAGTGGGGATCATCCACAACATGATTTGAACAAATCTGGCTATTATAACCATAAAAAAATGATAATAAAAACATTTAATACCTCCTTCTATATTGTTGGTTACCCTAATGGAACTAGAGTTTCTTTTTTTTGGCCCAATTTTCCCACCATCATGACCAAAAAAAAAGTGTGGTGCAACTCAAACAAAAGTTTTCTTTGGGAAAAAATGGCCTCAAGCAATCTTGGGGGGGGGCAGGGGGAAGTTTTGCCAATTTGCAAAATAAAAAATGGCTCATCAACATCAAGGATTCTTTTGGATTGACCTAAATTCACCAAAGTTTGAACCAATTTTTTTAATTGCCAGATTTCTACAATAGCTTCTAGCATGTAGCCACAATATAAAAGGATTTTTTAAATTTATTTGTCAAATCTGTATTGTAGCCAAATCTAGCTAAATCTTGTTGTTAATGATGGCCAATCTAGTAACAACACAAAAATGATATATATTGGCCTCAAGTCACCATATTTCGACTATAGGTTCCAACATGTTATCAAACTAAGGCAAAAATGTAATATTTTTCTAATCTCCTCTTTGACATGTAGCCAAATGTGGTTAAGTCTTTTTGTATATGATTTGCTAAACAACATACCTCCAAAAAAAATTTAAAAATAGGAGAAAAAACTTGAATGGAACAAAATATAGAACCTGATGATTGCTCACAAATCCATTTTTTCTTTTGCAGAACTTGGCAATTTTTAAACCAAAAAAATATTTTTGTTTCAAAATTTGGAAATTTTCATTTATGGAAGATTTCCTGTTTTCTTTAATTTTTGTGATCTAGCTGAGTCAACAAGACGATTTGGCCAAATTTAGCTACATAAATATTTAAGAATATGAAAATGAAAGTATTTTAAGCATCCTTCTTTATTGTTGGCTAACCTATTGGAACTCAATATAAAATCTGGAATTTCTTAAAACAAAACTTCACAATTAGAAAAACCCAAAAACCAGTTTTTTGTTGACATTTTGAAATAAAACCACCAAAAAATCTTAATGTTGAGTTGCTTTCAGTTTTTTTTTTTCCTGAAAATTTTTTAAGTAGGAGCAAACATTGAACATCTCAACCTTAAATTAGCATTTATTGGTGACAATTTTGAATAACTATTTAGAGTTTTCCTCCAAACTACAACAAAGTGGCAACAGACTGTTGTGGGCACTTGAAAAGTGGCAACATTTTTTCCAAAATCAAAATTTCACTGGTTATTTTGCCAATAAGAAAACATTAAACAGAAGCTACATCCCCAAGTTGCATTTAGAAACTAGCTTCATTTTTTTCACAAAACTTTGGAACTTCCTCACATATCAAGTAAATGATGCAAGTGGAGCGTATCACGCAAGAGCTGCACATACACAAAAGAAGGCCCATTCCCCAAGGTGTTAATACATGGTAGGCTCACCTTTCAAGTTATTTTTAGCTTAGTTTGTGTAGGTGAAACTTTTAGCCTAGGCTAGGCTAGCAAATAGATTAGGGTAAGTTAGGTTAAGCAAGTTGGTAGTTAGGTTAGGTCATGGCCTGCCTTCCATGTGGTGGCATCTCATGGTCAATGGATATGTCTTTCATTAATGCATGTGGAATGAAAATAGTCATGGAAGAAGACATAGTTGTCAATGTCATGGTTATGACTAGACTTGACATAAAAAACATGATTGGAAAGTCATGCATTCATATGTAGTCATAAATGGCATACCTATATGTAATTGTTTATGCAATCATAAAAACCATGTTTTCTATTAGTGGAGGGCATTGCCCAATCTAAAGCTAAACCGTTCAACAATTCAAATGAACAATGGAAATTTTGCTACTCCCATAGGATGAGCTCTTCCGCTCATGCAAAGGGCATTACAATTTTCACACGCAACTTTACACGTGCTAAAGCAACCTCCAACTACACAATGAAAAATCCTTGGAGTGCTTTACCAATCCCATTCTCCCATTCCTATTAGGGGTCCCTCTCTAAACAAGCGCTCATGTGTCTAATGTCCTCTAAAGAACCCCTATTCTTAGTCTCATAGGCGTCATGGAATTTGCCTTTAGCTAGCTCCCATGGGGTCCTCCATTGCTCTTTTGCTTGCCACCTTCAGATCTTTGGGTGTCCTTTGGGTTTCGAACATACTTTTGGCCATCTTGTAATCTGCCTTTCTTTAAACCTGTTGGGGTCTTTCAAGTGAGTGACGCAAGCACACCCGAGCAAGCATATTTACAATAACACAATTAAGCACACAATACAACAAGGGGTGTGTCACACATACTGTGGCCTTGCCATTTACATTAAAAAGTATCTTAAGGCAAAAGAAGAATTATGGAAATTCAAATATTTCAGCATGCAAAAAATATAATCTTCAAAAAATCGTCTAAAAGAAACCAAAATCCTTCAAGATATTAGAACTCTATAAATAATCTCAAGTTTCATCACAAGCCAAAATATCATCTTTCAGAAATCCTCATATAAAAATAGACCTGTTACCAAGGGGCCAAAATCCTTAAGCTCTATTAGAACTCTATAATGAATCTAAACACAATATCCTTGCCTTGGTGGGCAAGGCCAATAAATCAAACAATATAGCAACAGTAATATAATACCATAGAATTGTGCTTTGAAGTTAGTGAATATTGAGGAAAATTGTATGCATAATCTGGCACAGTACCTTAATTTTTTTGTAGCAACCTGACCCGCTTCCTGTGCCAACAACAAATTGGCAAGAACACACCATCAATTTCCTTAAAAAGTTTTCTTTTGATTTTTAAGGAATTCCAATGATGAAATTACTCAAAATTCAATCACTCCTGAATTGCAGGTCTAAAATAGGTAATAGAAAATCATCTCAGTTCATCCCTAGTTGGGGAGGGTTTTTCAAACAGAACCATGCACACATGACAAGGTCCCTTGTTTTGGGAGATCTCAACATGACAAAACAAACAATCCCACTTCCTTAATAGATATGAAGATTTTCAGCATTTGTGTTATATTTTACTTTTCACCATAAGTAGCATTGTTAACCCCTTAAAATTCCAGCCTACCCCAAGGTTCACATCTAGTTCAAACTGCAAAATTTATTTCAAGCCTCAAAGCTCCTCACCATGCATCATTTGTTAGAAACCAATCATAGAATCTTGAAGGAACAATCACAATTTGTAGGTTCTTTTTGCAGGGGATGGGTCTTTCTCTTCATACCCTTTACCAATTTTCAATGGCCCTGCACTTGGGCCTCTAAACCTTAGCAAGGTGCCTGAAATTGCACAACGATCTAAAGATAAACCCTTTTCCAACCCTTCTCCTGTGCAAAGAGAACCCTTGTGGAGCCTACACTTGTGGTAGCCAAGAATATAGAAGGATTTTGTTTTTTCTAACTTTCATATCTAGTATATAGCCAAATTTGGCTAAATTATTTGTCTGGATGATCGCCACTTTGACTACATCACAGAATCCTTAAAAGAAACCCTGTTCCACCAGAGAAACTTTAAAGCATGTGAACTTAATAGAGGTCATTTACTGTATTTGCTACCTCCCACGAAATAATGAATGAAATTCACAATTATTTAAGGTAAACTTAGGCTTTTAATTACATCGCCATTGACTTTAGCCCAATTTATTGTTTCCTCACCTCACTTGTAGGCCATAAATAGCTTGACTTTAGAAGTTTAATGGGGGTGATTGCAGGAACCTACACTACCTAGTATGCAAGGGAAAAAAGGTATTAAGATCATGTCTTTTTCTTTGGAAATTGGGAGAAATAGTTGCATTTGTGGGAGACTCCCCCTAGCACTTGAGTCATTGATGAAGTGACATTTGTTTGTGCTTTTTGATTTGAACTGAAGTTATTAATTAATACAACTTGTTGTTATTAGTTAGTAATAAATTTATAGGTCTGGACCAATATTTATAGCCCTCACCCCGCTCCCACATGCCTTCACTGCTTCTTGTTGTTACTGGTGGAAATAGTTGATCTTCATTACATGACCTAGTGTCCTGAGCTATTTAATAAATTCTTCCACAAAGACACAAACCCTCAACGACCACACCATTTCTTCCTTTGGAAATTGCATGGCAATGACCTGTTTCCATAGCTGAATTTTTTTTTAAAACATATTTTTTTAAATATTTATAAGAAACTAGTATTCATATCATATCCATAAGAGTTTTTTCTTTCAAATTTTCTATGTAACTAAAGTGTTGATCAATCCATAAGAAGATTTCGCGAAATTTGGCTGTAAACCAGATATGAAAATGATTTTTTTTTTAATTGTAAAATCACAAAAATCATTTCAATTTCCCATTCCTAATTTGATTTTTTTGGGAGAAAAAATTTCAAAAAATGATATCAAAGTTTTGACACAAGAAACCCTGATCTCACCCCTATGACTAAAATGCAAAGAAATAAACACCTCTTGACATAACAGTTCTGCCCTTTATGCCAAATTCAAACAAAATCATGAGGGATGATAGAATTGTGTAACATGGTCAAGTAATTTAATTCCAAAATTAATTTAATCAAAGAAGCACCCTAGTGATTACAGCTGACATTTCCAGCTGCAACTCACACATTCCTTTCTAGAACACCTCAAAGAGTACAGCTTAAGTCTCCAGCTGCCATTCACATATTGGCTCCTCCAATTTCAAGCAAGAAATTTATCTCAAAATCCTACACACAGATGTGAAAGTCTCTTTCTCCTTGGGTGGAGCCAACAAAGGCTGTGAGGGGTGCTTTTTGGCCACATTCAGCCACTCACACATCACATGGGCTTTGCCAGGGTCGCCAATGCACACAATGCCCATGCAATGTGTGAGGAGTAAGCAATGCCAGGCGTGGATCATTACTACCTGTCAGGTCATGAACTTATACATACCTGAAAAGCAAATGTTAACATTTAGTTTGCCAACTAAGAATGATTGAGTGGAACATTCCCCCTTCTTCTTATAGTACAGCCCTAACAGACTCACAAGAGAACATTCCATTTTGCAAAACATCCCCATGTTCAACCAGAAATTGTGTTTGGTAATTTCAGCAATAAGGGTTTCTTTCCCTTAGGCTGCAGTGATCACAGTTATACACAATGTGCTGTGATAACAACAGTCTAAATTGTTTACAAATTATGGACTTGTGAACACAAGAGGTTTGCTATTGTTTAGTATTGGGGTTGTTGGGGTTCAATTTTTAACTTAATGAACAAGTACGTTTGTAAATGTATTGGGAGGTTGGGCGTTCGTTCAGTTAGAGGAAGGTAGGGAACGGGGTTTCTTTTTGTTTAGTGTTTGGGGCGTTTTGGGACTTTTATATAGGGTATCCAGAACATTGGTAAAAACTTTGTTGACCATTGGGCATATATAAGGTCCATTCAAAAGAAGAAATTGATCACAATATTGAAGCAAAACTTAATAGTGTTCCAAAGCTTAATTATAGGCTCATCAATTACCACAAACAAGGAGCCCTAGCTTAGGATATTGAGAATTGAAATATTAATGAGTCACTTAAAGCTCATTTTTTGTAAATTCCCTCCCTATTGTGTGTACATATTTTCCTTCCAAAAACATTTCAACACATTCATAAGCATTTGGGCAAACTTCAACACAACTCATAGTTTTTCTTTGTTACAAATCAATTTTCTCACCATGTCCTCTCTAAAAGAAGAAGCAAATTTGATAGCATTCCAACGTCTTCTAGAAAGGTTAAGTTTTAGTTCAAAGACCTTGACAGATAAAGTAAAGAACAATATAATAGTGCAAGAAATAGCCATAGAAGGATTGCAATCAGATCTAATTAGAACAACAAAAGTGCAAGACATTAACATAAAAAGTTTATAATCAATTTTAGTTAGAACAACAAAAATGCAAGAAAGCAACATCAAAAGTCTTATAATCAAAACTAGTTAGAGCAGTAGAAATGCAAGAAATTAGCATAAAAGGCTTACAATCAAATTTGAAAAGCAAGGCGAAGATACAAATGTTGAAAAAAGATATTGGAATTGAGGCTTTGGACAAGATTTACAATCAAAAGTATAAGCAATATATATATATATATATATATATATATATATATATATATTATTTTTGT
>Ga0116227_10003736_pt1 | contig 33633 bp, 34 predicted proteins | sample S1TSphgellanicum_FD_89693 | JGI IMG/M metagenome (GOLD analysis project Ga0116227, IMG submission 89693) | Host-associated microbial communities from peat moss isolated from Minnesota, USA - S1T2_Fb - Sphagnum magellanicum MG | ecosystem: Host-associated > Plants > Peat moss > Unclassified... | reverse complement strand
CTTTGTTGTTGGGTTTGTCGTTTGTTTTTTTTTTCTGCTCTTTTGTTTTTTGGGGAAATTGGGTTTTTTTTTTTTTTTTTTTTTTTTTTTTTTCTGCAGCATTCTTTGTTCCTAGAGGTTTCTGACCCCATTCAATACTTCTGTGCAGGGGAGGACTATTCTTCTTCTTCTTCTTCCTTCTTCTTTCTTCTGCTGCCCAGTGCTGCTTCACTTTCTCCGTCATATTTGCACAAACGAATATCCTGACTGCAGTCTCGTAAGTGTTTTTTTTTCCTTCTTTTTCCAGCTCTTGTTTTTCTGGTACTTATGCGCTCATTGGTTGTTGTTGATGTTGTTGTTCTCCCCCTCCCCCCCCCCGCCCCCCTTTTCGTCGTCGTTGCCGAATATGTGGGGGCTGCAATGATGTGTGCTAGGTTTTTATGTGCGTGCTGCGATTCGAACGTTTTTGGTGTTTGTATTATCAATTGGTGAATCTTCTTCCTGTCTGTTTTCTGTCTCGCTTCCTGTCGTGTTTTTCTTGGCTCTCTATCTTTTGATTACGCTCATGCTAGAACGTTTGAAACTTGTACTGTGAAATGTCCCTGTGCTCAACGAAGATTGGCACTATTCTTGTTCGAGAGATTTTGTTGCTCGCCAGTTTGATAAAGCATTCATTCTGTCGACCACTTAGTATGTAAGACGAACTTGAACAGGCGGAAGAGGAGGATGACCTTCGTGTAGTAGCCACCACGTCAAAGAGAGGGCAATAACAGGATCGCCATTTTCTGTGTCCGTGTAATTCTCGTTGTTCCGTTCTCTGCGTGAGCCCGTCGCTTTCAATCCTTGTTTGAGGGGAGAGTTATGTTTCTTATAGCAGAGAAAATGGAGAACGGCTGGAGTGAACGTGTCGATGTCTGTAATATAGCTCGGGAAAGAAGAACTCTGCACGAACTTCATGTTCGAAGCAGCAACAAAGAATGTGCTGCAGAATGACAACACCATACCAAGAAGAAGCCTTCATTTAGCTATACAGAATGGACTTCAAGCTTGGATATGGTCTAAAATCCTAACTAGGATCTGAGTATGCATGCCTCACATATCTGCTTTTTTTGTGGGAGATCTGCCATTCAATTCTAAGGTATGTACAGGATGCAGAGAGAATGAGGCTTTCTTCTTCCAGTTTTGTAGAGGAAGAAGAAATAGAGTGTTTTGCAAGAATTGTGTCAGGATGGTGACAGCACACTGTGGGAAGACAGCTTAGCAGGTCAGCTTGCTTGATGGCTTCAGCTTGTATTCTATCACCTGTGGCCTTCGTTGTAAGGTTGTCCCCAGCAAATGTGGTGCAGCCAAAGAAACTAAAGCACGTGCTTTGCATAAACAGTATGACTGTGTCTGATTGAGCCTGTTGGGTGTGTCTGGACGGTTTAAGTTTGCATGAGCCAAGAAACTAGAAAAGATGGGACAACTAAGTAAAGACCTGAACAATATCAATGACACACTGAAAAGTCATACTCCTATGCTAGACTAAGAGAATGCATCAGGAGGTGATTCAGCAGACATATAGGTCAGTAATATCAGTTTGCTCAGGGTGTTATCATGCAGGGTCAGTCATACCAGACTAGTCAAGGACCATAGACAGTCTGATGCCTTACTGGATTGGGAGTCTGAATTACCACAATGTCAGAGCTCTTTGAAAGAGCAACTGAAGTCCCCATTTTCTGAATGTATTGATGCAACAGTCGTTTTGTTGCATGTGTGAAGTGTTGTAAGGTTCATTCCACTCTGTGTTATGTATTTATGGTACAAGCTAAATTGAAATTTGGAGGTTACCCTCACAAGCTTGTTGCAGCTTGAATGAGGATATTATTGACATTTTGGATTAGCTGTGTCTCTTGAGTGGTAGCCAACATCATGACTTGGTCTTCCTCTTGCTTCCAGAAATATGACAGAAACTCAGGGCAAGATTTTGTGTAATGCCTTGCTCAAAATTTTGGGTATATTATTATGCCCTTATCTATACTGACTGTTGAGGGCTCACGAAGTCAGTAGGTAGTCATGGCAGGTTGTCACTGCTATTCATGATAAAGGTGAAGAAGGTCAGACACTTTGTGAGTAACTCTCATAAGGTTATGACCACACTTGTTGGCATGCTACCTTCAAAGTGTTGTAGAGATTTCTCTGCAATCTCATAGGTACATGATATTTATGGGAGCTATATCTTTAGTGCTAAGCCAACATCATTACTAGGTCTTGTGGCTGCTTCCAGAAATAGCAACTGGAACTCAAGGATGCAGGTTTTTTTCATGATTGTTTGCCTGAACAGACTATTCTAGGCTTATCCATGCTGATGAAGTCAATGGCAGCTAGTCACTTGCCATTTATGATGAAGATGATGGCCTAGTACTTTGTGAGTGAAACTCATAAGGTTATTACTGCACTCATTCTTGTTGTGTTTACTTCGGCCAAAACTATTGTTACCTTCAAAATTGTGGAATTTTCTCAGCAATCTCATATATCTTTCAATTCTTGCGAACATGTAGTATGCCATGTAATCAGCTCCAAGCTGCAAGCAGTTTTTCAAGTGTTCCTGAACACATTTGTGGGATTTGCTTTGTGCCTCATGTGGAACTTTTCTTGAGTCTTGGAGTGCTTGGCATATAGGTGATTGATGGGCGTCCATTGCGATCCCTATCCCAACTGCAACCCCTACCCCAAGGTGAAGGTTGGACTTCATAAATAAAGACAGGAGCTTTAACAGGAGCCTGGGGAGGGGGCATGGTGGCTGGACCTGCTCAAGGTCTGCATGCACCTACTGCAGTACGAACATTACCACCATTTTCAGGAATGACTCATGTTGGCTCTATCCCTCCAACAGATGGTACAGACTCAGGTCCCCATTCTATTGTGGGAATGTCCCTAGGCATGGGAACAAGCATGGACATCAGTCCAGGTGGTATGGAATGGACTGAGCCTGCTAAACGGAAGAGAGGAAGACCTCGCAAGTATGTCATACCAGGAACTGCACAACTTGCAATCCAAGCACCTGGCACTCTGCCAGCAGCTTCCCCACGAACTCCAGGAACAGAGAAACGGGGCCGAGGACGACCTCCAGGTTCTGGCAAGAAACAACAGTTGGGGGCTTTCACTGCAGGTAGTTTCACATTGACCTTTGAAGAGGTATTTGATCTTTGCTCCTTTCAATAGTTTCTTTCAGAACTATCTTGTCATTCTGCAAATCTGAGGTGAATAGAACAATGGTTGTGCTAGCAGGCATTCCAGCTCAAGGCTTCACTCCTCACATCATTACAGTTGCAGATGGCGAGGTTGGTTACCAAATCTATCTCCCAGCTCTTCTATACTACTAGTCCCACCTGAGTTGAGTCAGAGAGGTACTCCTTTGAAATCCTTTGAATGAAATTATGTGCTTGGGCCCTCAGACAACAAATCCAATGTGGCCTGTACTAGGATCCTGCATAATGCTGTACTGCACTGGTGTCTGTATGTTTAGTGTTTACAGGTCATGCATATATTATGCAGATTGACTTTGACTGTGCTAGACACACCTTTTTGTAATATGTAGTCAATACTATTCACTCAACCCTGGGTTCAAAGCATTGTGAGTCATGGTGTTTCTGTACAGAAATGTTCCAACAACAAAGATGTCATGGTAATTGCTAAAATTATGAAAGCCTTCAGGTGACTGATTAGCAATTTAAACTAAGGGAGGATTGAGAATTCATGCAGCACTAGCAGGTAAGTCTGGAATTCCTGCTAGGAAGATAGAAGGTCTGCAGTTTAAGGGATACTTCCACTGCATAAAAAGTAAAACAGTATGAAGTTTGTAATTGGTGTCCACAAGTCAGCCCTCTAGTTGTTAAGAAAGTTTTGTGGGTTTGCTAAAAAATAGCAGCAAATTAACAATTGCAAAGTTTTTTTGTTTGGATTGGTATGTCAAGATATCATGTCAGCCATCTTGACATTGGCATGCAGGATGTGGCCAGAAAGATCATGTCATTTGCACAGGTTGGGCCACGTGCGGTGTGTATAATCTCAGCTAATGGTGTCATCTCTAATGTGACTCTACGCCAACAGTCAACATCAGGGGGCACAGTTACTTATCAAGTAAGTAGACTGAACTGCAATTCCTGTTTGTTGCTCTTTCTGTTAATGACAAACAGGAAACAGGCTTTATATGATAAGAGGCTTCATTCAAGTCTGCACTCTGGATACAGAAAATCAGTGTCTGTAAGTCCGCCTTAACAGCAGGAATGCTAATGCTGCCAACTTTGTGTGTTTTCAAGGTCTGGAGTCCCCATTCTCATAGCTATGAAGCTGGATAACCTACCTTTCCCAGGATTTTTCTTTGATGGGTGTCTGCAGGGGCGCTACGAGATTCTCTCCTTGATGGGCTCATTTTTCCCACCGGAACCCAGAGGTGGAAATCTCCAACGAACTGGTGGGTTAAGTGTTTCCTTGGTATGCGCTGATGGGCGTGTCATAGGTGGTAGTGTGGCAGGCTTGCTCCTGGCAGCTTCTCCCATAAAGGTATCTTCAAAATAAGGTTGCCTGGTGTCTGAGTTCCTTCTGTTCTTCTAAATTCTGGTTCTTGAAAGTGTGATCTCCATGCATTGGCACTCATTAATGAACTTGAGAAGAACAAGGGTTTAGAGTGGCTGAAAGAATTACACAAGGGAAAAATCCTGAGTTTGTGTCTTTCAAAGAAAAGCTTCTTTAAGTTACTTACTGGAAATATGAGAATATTGCAAGTACAAAGTTTCCTGGAGGAGCTCATAATTGAAACCTAGAGTACAGCCAGCTGGACTAGCATTCTGCCTTTGCACTGATGCTTTGGGGTTCCTCTTAAATGAGCATATGTGACTGTCACTGTTGTCCAAACTACTCCTCAGTTCTGTTTTTATTTTTCTCCCCCTGCTCTTCTGTTGGCTGATACGTTGTCAGATTGGAAATCTCTGTAAGCTTTTTATGAGGTCATCCCTCAATTTATTCAGTGTGACTTAAGTTGTAAGTATGGAGAAGTTCTTAGTTTTTATCAAAATATTTGTCTCTTTGGGGTATTGTGCTGGTTTCTCCTTTCTTTGTCTTCTTCTTCTTGTCTCTGTCGTGGGCCTCTTGTGGATTTCACTGTGTCAAATTGTGCCAAAAATGTGGTACTTAAGGCTTTGAAGCTAAGAGTTCCTCATAGCTCAGCTGGTGAGCTTAATTAGTCTGCTGAAGAGAAAAGGAGTATATGTTAAATTGGACTTGCAGTTTATCAAGGTTGGACTCCGGTTCATTCTCTTTAAGTTTCTGTCTCGGATCTCTCTATCTCTTCCTCTTTTCTTGTTTTGGTCTTTTCTTTTGTTTTCTTGTTGTAGCTTGAATGAGGATACTGTTGACTTTTTGTTAGCTTTGTCTCTTGGGTTCTAGCTGATGTGAAACTGAGTCTTTCTGTTGGTCTTGGGATTGTGACAAACTCAGGACCCAGTGGTTTGTATAATGGTTTTCCTGAAAATTAGAGTGGATTGTTATTTGGATATCCACACCCACCATTAAGAGCTGATTGAGTGGGGATTTATGGCAGCTTGTCGCTACTATTTATGATGAAGGTGATGGTCTAACGCTTTGTGAGTGATGCTCATGAGGTTATGATTGCACTCATTCTTGTGTGACCTGCAATGTGTTATTGTGGAGTTTTCTCTGCAATCTCACAAATATATTTGCCTTTTGTTTTGTTTTCTTCCTTTTTCTGCCCACTCTTTTTGTGTTGCTCTCTCTTCATGGTTGTTTTGGTCTTTTTCTTGTGTAGGTTTTGTTGAGCTAGCCAGCATCATGGCTGAGTTTTCCTGTTACTCCTGTTGTGACAGAAGCTCAGTATGTTGCTATATGACATTGACCTCCACCCACTGCTGGCAGCTGGTGAAGTCAGTTGGGATGTTATGGAAGTTGGTCAATACCATACATGTTGGTGGAGAAAGTCACTGGACAATATTCTATTGGCTGTCACTGTTATTGAAATTGTGCCTTACAATTGGTTTTGTTTTGGTTCTTGTTTTCTCTTTGTATTAGGGTTGGGTTGGTTTGTGTTTCCTCTTTTTCCTGTGTACTGGTATGTTGTTAGATCTGAACTCTATGACCTTGTTATCTTGTTATCTCTCAAGTATTTTCAGGATGTAGAGAGTCTCAGTATTATGATATTTCCTTTGTCTTCTTTTTGCTCTTGGTAGGAGGTCCTAGATGGAATTGATTCTTTATATATAGCATGCAGCTTGCTGCTGGCTTCAAATGTTCCATGTGCGGAGAAATGCAGTATGCATGTGTATATAAACCCTAAACCCTAAACCTTTTGACACTGATCTACTTTGTAGGTATATAGCCTTCCATTGAACTTGCAACTCAATCTTGGGGGTGTGTGTTTTTCTTTATTTCTTTTGCAGGTCCTTAGTTCCAAAGATCCACCTTCCTGGAAGTTTTTGGCTCTCTAATCACAGTGAGGAATTGTGTTATTTTTTTGACATTGGATGTGTAGGTGGTGGTTGGGAGCTTTGCATCAGAACCAGCAGCACCAAGCCAGCTAACATCTGGAAATGGACAGGGGCCAGTATTGGGATTGTCCCCATTAGCCATGTCTGCAGCTTCAACTCCTGCATCTGTGACACATCGAACTACTAAGGGTGAATAACCAGGAGACTACTGTCTTTCTGCATGATGATGCAGCACTAGTGTATGTCTTGAATGTTTTACTGCTTTAAGATTAATTTGGTGTATTACCTTCCCCTTCAGAGAAAGCTGTTTCAAGCTTCTGCCACAATTGTACTTGCAGATGTGTCTGCTGTGAGGCAAAATTTGGAAGGCGGGACCTGACTCTGTAGCTGTATGAGATGACAAAACCTTGAACCTATGTCTTGTTTTGAATTTTGGATTGTGTAATTTTTTCCACCTTTGACTCAGGTAGCCTACAGTGCTTTATGGTGGTCTCTACAGTGAGCAAACATTGCAGGTTCTAAGGGGCCAAGCATACTTCTCTTTGCATTCTAGTACATGTTTAAGTGCATGAGTCAAATCTTTGAAGTGGCTTACCATGTCTCACTGTCAAATGAAGGCTTTCACTGTCTACAAAGGAATTGTTCATACAGCTTGATGATTTACAAGCTTACTGTATTGTTTGTCATGTGCATTTGTGATTGCAGTTACAGGTTGTTATCTTTCAAGCAGACAGGGTGCAAACATCCAGGGATTAGAGAGGTAGACAGTCTAGACAGAGCAAACAATGGGGTGGTGGGCAAAATCCAGCATGCTGATATCAACATCTCCTTACTAGATGGAGAATCCAATATGGCAAAAAAAAAATTTCAGTTGTCACTTAGGGGAAACTAGGACCTTCCTCCCCTTCAAACATTGAAGATCTTAGATTGGAGTTGTGATGAGTTTGACAATGAAAGGAGGTGCAAATCAGTGTGTCTAGATTATAGCAACAATCATTGCTCATTGCATGATGTCTGATGAAAAGGGTCATTGGGCAATGAACCTGAAGTGAAAAACATGTTACACAAGTGGTGCAGACAAACTAAGAAATATCTGTCAAGAAATACCTCTTTTGTATGATTTGTTTGTTACATAATGACCGGAAGAATACTAAGAGTTTTGGATGGATTGTTGTCACTACACACAGGAGAGAAGAGGGTGTCTTCCGAGCACTTTTGACTGCTGACGTCTTGACTGTTGATACAGTCCTCAGCAAACTTTCATCACCCTATCTTGGAAGGAGACTCGCTTTCAGGTCAGTATGTCACATGGTCTTTTGTCTTCCCATCACTTTGTGGAGACTCTCTTTCAGGTCAGTACATCACAGGGTCTTTTCTCTTCCCATCACTTTGTAGAGACTTTGTTTCAGGTCATTACATCACATGGTCTATTATCTTCAGACTATAATTTGTTTGTTTTGTCTAGTGTTTTGCTTCATTCCAAGTGGGGTTTCTCTTAATTCTTATCTTGACAGTTGAGACTGAATCATTGCTAAATTGTGTGTCAGACCCGGATTTTTTGAGGCTGAGTCTCTTTTTGTTAACATTGTTGTCATTCAACAGTTTCTTATGTTTGTCATGGGGTTCTGCACAATCTCCAAAATACTAAAACTCTCCTTAGATAAGAAGAAAACAAAGAGAGTCAAAAATTGCACTGAAGTATTCCCACAAAACCAGGTTATAAAACTATCCATCCTTGCAAGGATTATATGCAATTACAGCATATAGATGGTTTTTCAAAATGGAGGTTGAAGATGGCAAGGTGGCACAAAGTAAAATATAAAACAATTTGCACTGATTATATAAATGATTATATAAATCTTAATAAGCATATTGGAACAATTTGTGAGCATTTTGCAGGAAGCTTGATGGCCTCTATTTGGAACTAAAATGATGGCAGGTGTAGTATGTACACATTTTGGAAGTTTCCAACTTGTTATCATAGCTATCAACAAATTACATGGTCATCCTCCTCACCATTTCTTAGTGCTTTTGCCTGAATCATACCTTTAAGTATTTATAAATTAGATAAATTTCATCATTTCATCTAGAATATTTTAAATTATAGAATAAATTTAAATGTTTATATTTCTTTTTTTAAATTTTTCATTTCACCTTATAAAATATAAGGTAATTGAAAGTAACCCAATTAAAAATACATCAATACATAAACAATACATCGAAGAATTCAATCCATAAATCTATAGAAAAAAAAATTGTCACATTCCTTTTTCATTTTAAAACTTAGAATGCAACCAAAATTTTTGTCACATGTATGATGATGTAATTAACTTACATGTGATCAAAGTTTTGGACATTTGAGTCACATGTTAAGAAAATGCACAGCTGAAAATTTAATGATTGCAAAACTCAATTTAACTCCCATGAAAAGTAAGCTACATGCCTTGAAAACATGTATGGACATGTAATGGTAGTTTATTTAATTATTTATACTTTTCAAAGGTAAAAATGTCCAACCATAAATAATTGTTGAGACATATTTATAATTTTTTCTTGGCAATTTTTAATGAAAATGTGATGCCCCAACCAATGCATGATAATAGTTTATTTGAAACACTTTGCATTCTTTTAGTAATGACAAACAAACAAAGAGATAGATCATACACATGTATTCTTCACAAAAAAATTTACAAATCGGATGACATGAAGAGGGATTCAACATTCCTTTCTTGGTTTAGTACTTGTTGTTTTGTGGTGAGTTTTAGCACATAACTAATAATTACACAAATGAACCTAGCTACATTGAAGTAACTTATTATGTTGATTACAACCTCTTATAAACAATGTTACCTCTCGTCAAGCAAGTAATATCCAAAGAAAGCCAATAGAAAACTAAGCTATCTTTCATTGAACTCATTATGTTCTCCAAGTTTGCCTTCATGAACACTATTTTTCTCCCCTATAGTTCAATTTTTAATGTTCATTCTTCCAAAATGAAGACCAAATGATATATGTTTTTGGTAGCATACATGTATGTTTTTTATTTTCACTTTGTTACTAAAAGACAAGGAGAAAAAGCCATGTTAACAAACAAACATTATTACAACATAAGTATAGACATGAAGGAGGCACATGATTCATAATATTTTTCATAGTGCAATGTTTTTTTTAATGTGTAGGGTAATGCCCTGGGAACATGGAATTCATGAAATAATCTCCTTCGAGGTGTGAGTTGATGCAAGTTATTTCAAAAACTCCCTATTCCTAATGAGTTGAGTTACCCAATGTAATGCCCATAGCCCATTTTCACGATGAAAATAAGTGACTGAGTGGATGAAAATTGAAATCTCTTTATGAAGAAGTCTGAAAACCTGCCAAACATGATGTAAAAGAGGGAGATCCCTTGAACAATTCATAATTTCCCTCCAAGTTTGTGGGAGGGAAATTACTCTTTATAAAGTCTTCCATTATTAGTGTACTTATTTTGGCATAGGGCATTACATGTTAGTATATCACATGACTTCCATCCATGTACTCCAAGAAATTGAATAAAGAGAATTTATACATTTTTCCACATTGGGCCATTGTTGTGCAAAAATGCATGATAGTTGTTAAATTGTTAATTGACCATTATGTCAACAAAAGTGAACTTAACCTTCATAAGTCCACCTCAAAAAGGTCATTGACACAATTCAATAAAATTTATTAATTTAGTATCAAATGTTAGCACTCAAAATAAGCAACCCCATTCCACATAAACCAAAGTTACAAATTGTAGTTTAAGACAAAAGACCACGTGACTACTAACCTAAAAGAGAGTTTCCATGGGGTGATGATCTTTGCGAAGGGCCATATCAACATTGAAAATGTCAATAATCAAAAGTACTTGGAAAATACCCTTTCTTTTGTGGGGAGTGACAAAGCATATTTGAAATTCTCAACATTTTTCTAATCACTACGTAACAATTAAGTCACACAATAATGGTAGTTTCCAGTGAAACTTCTTAGTTTGTCTATATTGCTTTTGTCAAATGTCTCACTTCAAATTCATTGGCTAATGACCATTTTCATTAAACATCATGCAATAGTTATTATGGTTAATCTAGACATTAATTTGTTAGGGCTAAAATGATAGTTAGTTGTACAAGTAGGAGAACCTTCTACTAGAACACAACCTACAACATCTTTTTTTTGTTGGCATCCCTCCTCTAGAGGCACCCAATTGCACATTATGATTCCTACATGTTGGATTGCTAAGTTGCATATGCTTCATTGTGATTATTGGAACAAGGTATGATTTTCAAAAGATGGCCATGGTGATGTTGCTATTGATGAAGGTGGTGATGATGACAAAATAAGTGTAGACAAAATATTTGCAACATTTAGGTTTTTCTTTTGTTGTGAAAGTGAATGTTGCTCCTTCTCCTACTATCCATAGCCAATTGAATAATTCCATAGATGCAATCACCAATTTTAGGTCTTTTGAAATAGCTACACACGTACTTAATGAAAAGGATTTTAAGGCAAAAAATGTTGAGATGGTAAGTGGTTCAAACTTTATACCACTTCCTTCCACCTCTTCAAGTTTATTATTACTTATGAGAGATTTTGAATATTCTTGAGGACCTTTGTATTTAAGACCACGATCTTGACCCTTGCATTGATTTTTTAAGGACCTTTGCAATGATGTTCTTGAAGTGGTGGTCCTTGCAATGTAGATTATGTTTTGAATGGGATCAGAGGAGGTGTTCGCAATGAAGAAGTGGTGTAAGCATAAAATAAAATAGGAAAAAATTAAGGAGTAAAGGTTAGAATCACTTTTGAATTACATAAGTAGTGTGTTGGCACATGACAAATTTAGGAGTTTTGGGAGTTTTTAGAGAGAAATTTGATGGAAGTAGTTGAACAAGTGAATATGATAGTCATATGGTGTTGCATTTGGCACAAAGTGATGATTTGTGAGTGGAACAATGGTGGATTGCACGCATGGTTAAGAAGTTAAGGGGAGCTTAGACCTTGGTGAACATTTAAGGGAGGCAATCATGTGTAGTAGTTAGGTTCTTTGGTATTGTTGTGCACAACAAGAGTGGCATAAGCTTAGAGTGTTGGTGTATTTTGTGGTGGACTCAGTCATGGATGACTCCTCCACTACACTACCTTGAAATGAATTACTTAAAATGTATTGTTGTGTTTTTATAATGAACTTGATAGGAGTGTTGTGGGGTGTGATGAATTTTTTTAAGGAGTCCAAGTATTAATGAATGAACTTGCATATGCATGCTTCAATTGAGAGGATGTTGGTAAAAGTGATGCATGCATAAAGTAATTGGTTGTAAGCATGTGGGATTAAAGACATTTTAATTGTAATATGGAAACTAGTATGGGGTTTGTTCTTCCATTGTGTCACTATTGTTGGGAATTTTTAAAATAATAGTAAACAAGAAAAATATCATTTTGTGCAAGTAAGGGATGGATGTTGGACATGTATTTGTAACAATTGGGTTGATACTTAGTTCTTGGGTGAATATTGAAATAGTTATGGCGAGTGTTTGAAGTGTCATTTGTTTCATTTGATGTCAATTGGGAGTGAGATTGTGGACTATCATGAATCAATATTTCATAGTATGTATTGATTGTGTACATGTAACTATTAACAACATAGGTTAATCAACTTTTTCATCATTACCTTTGTTAACATTCATTGTAAGGTTGTTCAAGATAAGTTTGTGATAAAATGAGGCATTGTAAGTGTAACCATTTTTTAATAATATGTTCATAAGTTTTCAATTCAACTTAGGATTCAATATTTTTCATATAACTTACATATTGTGATCCAATATACATTCAAAAATGACATAAAAAAGTATGAATCACTTTTATCAACATTTGAAGGTGAATTTTTAAAATTTTTACCACTAATAACCATTCTTCAAATCATGAATAAATTGATTTTAAAAAAATTGAATCCAAATCTTTGTGGGACTTTTTTTTGCATTAATTCAAATTGAATAATTATTAGACTTTACATAGTTTGGGATCATCATTTGGATTCATGTAAAAAATAAATTATAAAATTCACAATTTACATCTATCCTTCCCATAATTGTTGGATAAATATAAATATAAATATAAATAATAAAATTCAAAGATGTAATTCAAATATGATTTTTTTGCAATGGTTGCACACAACATCACCCTCCGCTATCAACTATTTATTGCTATGCTTTTGAAAAAGAAGTTGACATATTTCATTTTACTATGGCTCACCTTTAGATGCGTATGTGTATGTCTATCTTGCTTGGGGATGGTAATCTCCAATATTCTTGTTTTGTTTTTTCCGTTGAAGTTTATATGACATCACATTCATTCAAATTGTTGTGTTGTTTTGGTAATGGAGATTTCTCTCTCAACTACAATCTCTCACAAATAGTATGTTTTTTTAAACAATGCAAGTGCTTTCTCTTCTCTAGTTTTAAAAAATGAAGAGGGTTATTTTTGCAATTCAAATGTGTGGATATCCAAGATGTTTCACAATTTTCTAGTTCAATTGTTGATTGTTAGTAGTTATGTTTGATTTTAGCATGTATAAAAACTACCTCCTAGCTCATGTTATTGGCATTAAGTGACATGGTTTTTACACCATGTAATCAAATGCTACATATAAGATCACTACCCAATGTAAGCAAGATTAGACATAATCTTTTAACAAAGGAAATAATGGTCAAAACCTTACAACTATCAATAAGCTTTTGACAAACAAAATTGAATCCCTAAAACTTTTCCTCATGTGCAATATAAAGTTACAGCCACATTTTCCTATTTATAAATGCTAAAAATTGGTGAAATTTCACATGGAGTTGCTAATTTAAATAGATGAATTTTAATTAAATATTTAGATTTGGAAATATTACCCAAATCAAAATTTAAATCAATAAATTTGAGTTTTTGATACAAATATTTAAAATTAATTTACTAGCTTTTGTATATTATGAAATGAGAAGACATTATAAATTTCAATGTAACTATGAAAATAAATAATGAAATTAAAGAAAAAAATATATAATAAATTTCATTATGAAATTACCTAATCAAATAATAGAGTTCTAATGCACAAAATTCAAAATATGTGGGTTTACATGTTTCATGATAACATTATTTGTCACCATGTGAAAAGGTGGTTAAATGATAAAGGTTTTAGATTGTGGTTAAGGAAGTGAAGTTCAAATATATTTGTGGGCATCTTATAATCACAAATTTGCATGACTAAAAAAATTATGATCATGCAAAAATAAATAATAAAAAAATAAATACACAATTAAATTTTTTTATAAACGTATCCATAGTTCAATAATAATAATAATAATAAAATTAATTCCCATAGCATGGGTCCAACACAATTTGATGATGCATTGACAATTTGAAAGAAATCATTTATGTAATTATAATTGGAATTTGTGCTATGGTGCACTACCATTGATGATAGAATGATGAAAATAATGAATTGATTTTGTGAAATTTAAATTTTATTTGAATGAAAATATTGGATGAGATTTGAATGCAATAAATAAATAAATAAATAATTGGGAATTTAATTCAATTTCTATTTAATTGATTTAAAATTCAATTAAATTCAAATTAAATTGAAAACAATTGGTTTGAATTGAATTCAACCAAATTATGAAAAGGCACATGTTAGTGTCAAGTTGATGATCATACCATTAGACACCACTATACATGTTTCACTTAATTTAGTTTCAATTATCATCATTGTTGAATAATCTAATTATCTACATAATAAGATTATTTTAAAATTAAAAAAATCTTGTCATGTCAATTACCAATTTAGTCATCTCAATTAGAATGGACTCAATGAAGTCTTTGGCATAAATGATTGATATGTTGTGATTGAGGTAAAATTATATAATGTCCATTATAATTGAACTTTTAGTGAAAGAGCTCATGATTTATAACAATATGAAGAAAGGGTGCAATTCTTTACCATATGATGTAACAATACCTTTCATTGCATAATTTGTCACAACAATTTGGAATTAGTTAATTTTTTTAAAGGAAATTTTGCCATTATTTTGAGCTGGCAATAGGTGGTGTGAATTTGATGCTTGGATTGGAAGGTCCAATTGAATGAACCCATTTTTGTGCACATGTCAGTAAATTAGGGTTAGGTGTCATTAGAAAACTTTGTAAAAATTTCCCCCTTTCAACATTGCTACAACACAAGTTTTTGTAAGGTCTATAAAAAAATCAGCATCACTACTGTCCTATTTGTAGAAAGTGTCATTCATTGATAGGTAAGTCATAAATTTCCATTGCACTATTTTGTTGCTTGATTCACTTTCATTGCATTTCCCATTGCAAATATTTCATACTTACATGTTTATGTCTTTGCTTTATGTCATCACTTTTGTTCGTGGGTCGTGGGCATTTTATCCTTTGAGCTATAGAACTCATAGATTTGGTTGTTTATGTTTGCAAGTTTCATTATTCATTCATGAAGATTGTTTAAGTTTTAATGATAGCCCTAGGCAATTACACCATGGTTTTGGGAAGAATTTTGAGGGAGTCAAAAGTCCTAGACTTTAGAAAGCATTGAAGGTTGAAGGTTGAATTCAACTTGACATGCATTATGATTCATGTATCATGATGGCATTGAACGATGGTGTTGACAACTTGTTGCTCTAGTTGTTGTTGCTTATGCAATTTGTAGGCTTGAAAGCTTCAAGTCTAAAACTAAGTTCATTCAACCTTAAACCCTTCATTTTCATTTTCTTCCCTTCAAATATGAACATTCACGAATTGTTTGTATCCTTCAGCTTTACTTCTTGTCAATTCTCAATATTCTCAAGTGTGTTATTTCTTGCAATTTTCCAATTTTGTTTTTTTGATTCTTTGAGTGCATCTTGTTTCAATTTCAACCTTCTTGGACATGGCACCTCCAATAGCTCCTTCACACAACTTTGAGTTTTGAGCTTTCTTTGGCTCTTGAGTTCTTTTTAAAATTGTTCTTACTTCAAACGATGGTGACTTCAATTGCTCTCAAAGCTCTTGTGTTGCAAAAGGACATTTTCATTGTTGTATTGAGATTTTTGATGGCGGTCTTCATCAAGATATGGAACTTTCTAACAATGTTGATGTTGATCATGTTGATGTAGCTCCTCAGATAACTATTACATATGCAACTCAAGTTGAGCTTGCTTCACATTAGGGCAAGCCAATAAAACTTGAAGGTCATGTCAATTGGAAACTCCAAGAGATTTGGTATGTGAAGATGCCTTGGGTAGAAGATGTCTTCAATGATGTTGACTTCTTGACTACACAAAGATCTCACAAAAGGAGAAGCTACTTGTCCCAACGTGGGACTTGTTGGAAAAACATGTTGGGAAGGGGAAAACCAAGGGGGGGTTAGACAATTGTTGATGCAAAATGTGCTCATGCAAGGAATGAGGCAAAATATGCAACTTTGAAGCACCCATTATTCATGGAACAACTTCAATCTTGTATTGTTTCAGAGCTCATCCAGTTTGTTTCAATTTTCACATTGTTCAACAAGGAGAGACCATTGATTGACTTTGAAAGCTTCAAAGCTCTTTTTGATTTTTTAAAGTTGAAGATAAACCTAAAGAAACACTAGATTGATTTTGCCAGTTGGGAGATGGCAGATTTCATCCACAACCAAGTCTTAAAGGCTTGTAAAGATGCCATGCTACATATGTTAATTGATGAAGTGACTAGTGTGGACAATCAAAATTGGGTTTTAATCCATGGATGTGCATTGAAGGAGTGGTGTTAGATTCTGGTTTTGTTGATTGTTGAGCAAATTATGGATGGTTCTAAATTGGATGACCTCACAAATGTTTTTATGCATTCTTTTATGAATCATAGAGGGATTTCCAAATGTGACATTGCTAATAGGTTGGTTTCTTTTGGGGCAAATGGAGTCAATGTTTTTCAAGTGGTGCGGAATGGGGTCATATTGCAACTTTAGTGAGACCACATGCCATTCATTGTGGGTGTGCATTGCACAGCTCACTGCTGCAATTTGGCAATTCAATTTGCTGATAGTTGTAACATTTCAAAACCTCATGCAATCTCTATACTCCAGTTTGCCCGTGATGGCCTTTACATCGTACAACTAGATGAAGCTCTGGAAGGAAAGACTCTTCAAAGTTTTATAGGTTGAGGTTAGAAACCTCAAGAACCAGAGAATGTGAAGAAACTTGCCACTTTGGTAGGTGACAAGACAGCATCATGCCACTCCCAAGAAAAAAGAAGACTGCCAGCAATGTGCCAGGTTTAGCCACAAGCCATTCTCTGGGGTGAGAGGGGTGCTGTCTGGAAGGCCTTTTAACTCCTGGGAAATACCAAATACCACTGTGGTGCTAAAGTTGTGACTGAAACCAAGGGCCTACCACCACCAACTTGGAGCAGCGAGTTACTGCAGAAAAAGAGTGCTCCACAAGGATTTCTTCATTCCCATCTCCACAAATACCACTACCATAGCACATATCAAGCTTCAACAATGGGACATAGCCCCCATTCCACGCATCCAATGATTTTTATGCTGACCACAAGATACCATTGGATGTCACTGACATTCCAACAAATGCACTGTTTATTCTTAGTGGCATTTTGCCCTTTATGGTGTGGTTCCCAAAATGGTACATCGTACAAAGAAAAGTATGTTACAAAGGATGTAAGAATTAGGCCAAATTTATCAAGGGCCTCCATGTGATCCATCCCAGTGACCACTAAACTAGACAATGTAAGTCCTGGATATGAATGTGGAGCTACCCCTCAGGGTAAATGTGAAGGGACTGAAGTAGCTAAATGTCCCTTTTCAAGTTCATCTGGATGTGGTGCAGCCATAGTGCCCTTGACATAAACATCAACTGGGACATATGCATACCCTTTAGGCAGCCGCATATTCTGCATTGACGCCTCAGTTGGGGTCATTAGTTTCTCTCGATGCAACTTTGTGTCTGCATGCTGTATTCCCCAATCACATCCAACTTCTATCATCAGTCTCCTTTGGACTTGCCGATGGGTCAACAACCACCCTAATAGCTCAGAACACACCATGGGCAGCAGTCAAACAAATAGATATTCAGGAGTGAGTACCTTGTACTTCTTGTGCTTCTTTGAATGCTCCTTGGTTTCATCTCTGGCTTTTTTGTCTGCACTTTGGTCCCTCTGACTTGCAGCCATTTCTTGCATGGTGGCAAGAGATACTTCTACATTCCAAGAAATGTATCTGTGAGCAAAACAGAAAAATTGGTGCTTTTCAAAAGATGGACCACAAAGTGAATCAGGAATACCTTGGGGAAATGTGACTGTATTCCCATTCATCCAAGACTGTTCAGACACCTGTGGCTGCTCCATGTCACCGAAAGCCGTCTGCCATGCACACTGCAGCTGTGACAGATACACCTCTTTGTTGCTCTGCATCACATCCCGCTGTTTTATCCCTTCTATGTCAGCTTGCATGCAACATCTTGCAACTACAAACTGTCTGGCAACTTCTTGAACGTTGTCACCCACTTTTTTCTATAATATAAGCATTTCTCTGTCACATCCATCACATCATCAAATTCTTGCAGACCAGGAAGGATCCAAGAGGTAGGTACCTTCAACCGTTCACGGCGGCAAATCCGTTCACAAATGAGACGCACTCTCTCAAGCTCCACCTGAATGACAACAAATGCAAGAATCAGTACACATAATAGCCATTGAAGGAAAGCATATAGCCCATACAAAAAAGCAGGCTGCATGAGCACACTTACACGAATTTGTCGAAGTGTGTGCATATGATCATAACTGCTGCGCTGCTTCAATTCTGCCTGTTCAACCCAGCCACACGAAGTGGCCTTCAGCCATTTTAAGATCTTTTGTGTGTTGAACCTTCCATTCATAGCAGTAAGAGAAACAGGTGCTGGGGAGCAGCTGATAACAATACTGCAGGGTCAAATAAGACTCTCGCCCTATTCGGAATGTGTTCATGGTCACACCTTCGCTCTTTGTTGTGGACTGTGCTTCTCACAATATGCTCGGTAATGGACTCGACCACCTGAGCTGGCTTTGATATTCATGAACAGCCCTGATTGCCGCGCACATGAAGGATGAAATGCACCATGACAATGACCAAAGTTGCACTGCAAAAATGGTCAATCATTCTGCCTCAGATTGGAAAGAACATAGATTGGAAATGACTCATTTGCCAACTGGGTGACACAGTTACCATAACACAGGTTATCAAAACTCCTAGAAGTAAAATCTGGTTCCAAAAGCACCACCAACATCATTGACACTAATTGCAAACGCAGATCAAACTCCTCACTTCCAGCCTCACATACACTGCATATTTAAACACTGAATCTACCTAGCTTCTCAGTACTGTCACTACCTACTCAAATCAGGTTTTCGTGAGATGACACAACTTCAAAAAGAAGCTGTTAAACAGCATCACAGAACACCCCATCAACCTGTTGTGGCTATGAACTGCTCACAGGCCATATCCTAACAAGGACAATAGTCACTTACAGTCAGACAAGCTCCCTCCTGCTGATGACAAATGCTGCATAGCAATGCATACCGCTCTGATGGCACATTTTCCTACAATTGAACATCCAGCAATCGATGATACCATTGTCAGTGGTCCCACATACAACTAGCTTCCAAAACCTTCTCCTGAAGTAAACTATCATGCTCAGACTTACTCATTATTCTGATTCCAAACACCAGACCAGTCTCAGAAGATTACAAAAAAATACACTTACTGGCAGACAACCAGAAATGGTCTGGAGTGCATCACCCAGCTCCACAGCATGCATATTTTCACAACTGATACCACAACACAGTAAAAAATTTACACACAATTGACATCTGGTGAGGTAATCAACAGGTACAGGACCTACCATGCCCTGGATGGTAGCTGATTCATCTTTCCCCACTATGGTCTCAGGCATCCACTGCATCTCAAAGCATACAACCCAAAGCATCAGATCAAACTGCTAATGTACAAGAGGCAGTACAAAATCTGCAATTGGTGATACATCATCCTTCACATATGGACAGAGTTCCTGTAAGTAAAAGGATAGGAAGAACACAAACATAATCCTATCATACCACATGGGATCTCAAATAGGAGAATGACACACTACCAGTGCACAGAAAACATGCACCCAGCGACCATCTGTGGTGCATTTCAAGGCACCTCCCTGACCAGCACAAATGGCACATTGCACCCATTGTTGAGCTTGAGCTTCCAAATCTGGTGATGTGACATTCTGATACTGCCGCTGCAATTCAGCACATGGCTGGCAGCGCCACACCCCTAAAGGAATGCATGCAATCCCATAGCAATCCTGATGAACTGCCACCTGCCAAGCATGACATGCAACCAATCAGAATTGTCCTTCCATGATCCTAGCATGAATATAGTTTAGACATAAGCTTCAAAACACTCACTTTGCATTGGTCACAAGTCACAATCTTGTTCAACCGGGATGACAGCCCATTGTGGCAAACATCACATAAAGAGGAGCCTTCCTGCAGTTGAGACTGCTGAGCTCCAGTCCTCAGCACTGCTATCCTTGTGAGTGCAGTTGGCTTTAGTGAAGTTGACTTGATCTGGGCTGCTGAGCGTGCAGAATTGGTGGGATGACCTGTTGGTTGAACAACAAGCCTGGGTGGCTTAGGCACAGGTGGCTTGAGATGCCGGAGAGAATTGGGCAATAAACCTGGGCTGGAACCAGCAATTTCCTGAGGCATTATGCCCATACCGGTATCAAAAACTGAAGCATCACGCTTCACATATCCTACTCGAGGAGAAGCTGCTGCTGCTGCAGTAGCTGCTGCCACAACTGCTTGTGCCTCCTTCTCACGTTTCTCCTTGCGTCCTTGTTTCTTTGCCTCACGAGCCTGGGACAGGTAGTATTGCACAACTGCTAAATCCTGGCCATGCCTGCGTGAGACCGCACGCTCTTCTGCCACATGAGGGATCACCTTCCGAATTACCCGCTCTGCATCCACACAGACCCCCACACATTTAACAGTGACAACAAAACATCAAAAGCACTGCGAGGGGCTTCAGAGAAAGTACTCGACTCTAGCAGTTGAAGACACTGACAGGATCTTCAACTCATATCTATAAGATTGCAGAGAATGTTCCAGAAAATATGTAGAAGATAACAAATATGAGGTTACTTAACTCACCACAATGAACCCGATTGACTTGTGCACAACTAAGTAGCTTGTCTTGTAAAAGCAGGATCTCACATTCGATCTCATCATCTGGGACAAACTTCAAGAGACCTCCGGATTGTGCTGCTTGCAGCTGCTCCCATTGCCTTTCCAGGGATCCCCAGGTTTCCTTTGCACCTACCTCACTAACCACCACCTCCCTCTCTAACTGCTCAAGTGCATCCTCAGCAGCAATCAGATTTGCTGATAGCTCAGGGATCAAAATACAGTGCTCCAACACTGAATTGACTTTGCAGTTGAAATGATTGTCTTCACCTGAAAGAGAGATGTCTTCTGCAGTGTCACAGCTTGGTTGGTAATCTTTCAGCCTTTGATGTAGGTAAGGATGTAAATGTGCTGTTGGAGCCTCTACAGTATACCTGCACACATCCCATGAACAGTCATACAAGCACAATCATGACTAAAAAGGATGAATTTGAAATGACCTTTCTGAGTCAAATCTGAAAAAAACCCAGAATCATTTATCTGCTGAAAGGACACATAGTAAGATGAGTTCATCCTTGAGGCTCAGATCCAGCGCTGTGGCAATGCAAGTGATTTATGTTATGAAGTATATCTGGTAGGCATTTTGGTAGTGCATCTGATGCAAGCCAAGTAATATGGCATGTCAGCAGTAAACTAGGAAAGCCAGCAACAAAAGTCTCTGATGGACCAGAACAACCTCCATACTGTCAGGTCTTCACCCCAATTGCAAAGTTGCTTGACTAACATACATGGGAATCACAAAGATGTCTCTCAACTTGCTGAAAGCATTTGCTGGATACTCTCCATCCTATTGTATACCGACTATACAATTGGAGTGATGAAGAACAAAAAGCTGTAAGAGTGACTTCACCCATGGCACTTACTCATCATTTGCATCAACCTGTCGCACTTCTGATTTGGTTGCCGGATTCTGGGAAACCTCTTCATCAGAGTCTGGGCTGTTGACACTTTGAGACGCAAAGACATGCTTGCATTCAGGCCCACTGGCCCCACAACCACCAACCTTCATGTCAATATCCTGCTGCACTTGATGTTTTGAAGTATCCTCATATGCCTCAAGTGCTGCATCCTGACTACAAGTTTTTGCCCCATCTTCTTTCTGTGCTCCAGAAGTTGGTAGCACTGGAGCATCCTCATTTGGTTTAGTATCAAATTCTCCTCTTCCTGTAACTGCAGCCATTTCATCAGAGGCAACTTCCTCTGATTCCACCTCTGGCCTAGAACCCTGTGAGTTGGCATCTGCTTGTAGTCTAACTACCTTGTTCCCATTTGCAATCGACAGTTTGCCTATGTCAGACCTGAGTGCACTCTGCCTCCGACATTTCCTTGAAATGCCTTTACCACCACTGTCAGTGATCTTGCCTTTCCGAGCACCACTCACTATCAGATTATGGCCCAGCTCTGGAAGGTTTTTGTCCTTCTGGCTACATGGCCTGCTGACCCTGGGAGGCTCAGCAGCAGTAATCGAAGTAAGGGGCTCCGTTGCATCCTGTGCATCCTGCAGGGTGAAAAGTTGAAATATACTGTAAGCAGAAACTGAATAACTACAGATGCAACTCCAACATATAAGTTATGTGTACCCAATTGTCCAAAACCTGGCCTGAAAAAATCAGAAGAAAGATAAAGCACCACCTTCTCGTGAGACCTCAAACTGGAGGCTTGACCTCCAACAGCAGGGCTGTCAGCAGGTGAACTGGCATGTGACTGACTGGTGCTCACCTCCCCACTCAGAATACATAGTTGGTGCTCTTCACTACCTTTGTCAGCCCAATCTGTGAATGTTTCTGCAGTTTCAAGACCCTCTAGTGCTTCCAAGTCTCCAGTCTGACTTTTGATGGCTTCATTGTCAAGCTCATCTGAAACAGTAGCAGCTGCCAGCTGAGAACATCTATCTTTTCTGGGAATTGCAGTAGATGACCGACGACCATGTAAGGACAACTTTGTTTTTGAACTGCTGCTCCTCCCACCTTCGGTCTTCTTGAAAGTGCTTTCTATAGGAGAAGAGTGGGACAACAACTTAGCATTGGTTTCTGTCCCTGATGCCATCTGCCTATTCTGCTCATTGTCCTGTTAAGCAACACCATAACAGCACATCATGAGTCCTACTGTATATCCACCACAAGCACGAGACAAGCCAACAGAAAAACATGAGAGTTTTCAAAAGGTACACTGCTGCTGGACTGTGATCACAAAAAGGTCCTCAAACCTCTCATCATTGCTACTCTTCATGGAAAAACACTTGCTTATGTATCCTCACTCAGCAGGTAACCATGCACTATAACACTAAGAGGCTTGCCTGTTTGAGGTGGTTGATGGACTCCACAGCGTTCACACCATCTCCACCTGGGTTTGGCACTTGACTAACACTATGGATGCCAATCCCTGACTGTTCAGCACCAATGACACAATTGCCATCTCCAGACAGTTCCAACCCTCTACTTCCCATGACTTTTTCCACACTTCTGCTAGTCACATTTGGCTCCTGACTTTGCTCCTTATCAGGATTACATGAAACTGCCAATGGATGCAAAATGCCATTCTCTAGGTCAGCGCTCTGCTGCTCTGTGGCAGGGCTGACTACTGTATCATGAGGAGATACTGCATGCTTGCTTCCCTTTCCAGTCACATATGTCTTGACATCTGAGGGAAAGCCAGCTGGTGTTGGAATTGTACGGTCACTTGCTTTCTTAATATCTTCATCACCTGGTGACTTCATCTGAGTGCTACCTCCTTCACTACCTTCAACTCCAGACACAAATGCCTTTCCCTTGCGTGCTGATGTATGCTTTGGACAATAAGCTCGTAAATCAACCTGCAAAACACCATGGAATAAAGTGGACAGTGAGGTTCATCAAGGGAGTTGACACTAAAATCAACAAAATTGTTCACCACCATCTATCCAAGACAAAATCCTCAAATTCTAACACTTGACCCCACCCCTCCTGTGTACAGTCAAAATAGTTTTGGTATGGGTCTCTTACTTCCTCACTATCCTCCCTGCTAGACACCTCCATCCAAAGCTTTGCTTCTCTGGCACAGAGAGGATGAAAAGCTGTAGCACATAAACCTGCAAAATAACACAAAACCCATGTCATCCATCATGCATTGGATACACCATGCAGTTCACTTTAAGCCAAATATCTGGTATAACCCCTGTTGTGACAGGTGCTGCAATGAGAATCAGCCTTGACAGGTTAAGAACTCTAAAAGGTTCGACACAGGGCCTCCTGATGTGTACCATGGCTGCACTGGATGCAAGCACCCTGTTTTTCTTTGCAGACACTGCACAGGAGGCGCCTACGCTCATCACGCACACCCTCCACATTGCGGATGGGCTCCATAGCTTCCATGTTCCCAATGTATGTCTCTGGCACCCATTGACAGCAAAACAGGTGTGCAAATTTCATGCCCTTCTTGGAAACACCTCCCTTGCTTTCTGCCTCTGCCACTGGCTTTAATGCCCCACCTCTACCAGGACACAGAACACACTCACGTGGATCATTGTCTGCCTTCCTCATCACCTTACGAGAGCACCAAGAACAAAGCCACTGACCCTCAGGCACTTGGCGGACACCATAGCAATCCTGATGCACTGCCACATTGCAAATGTCGCAGAACAAAATCTGATTCATCTCATCACTATCACCACCATTGCACACATGGCACAGTTCCTCCTCATCTTCGTGGTCGGGTAGTGGTGAGATAACAGTAGTCACCACTTCACCACTCATTTTCTTACTCTTCTTGCTGACTGGGCTTGTTGCCAGAATCTTGCGCTTCACACCTTTCACAAACTGCTGTGACACATTCTCTGCTTGGTTGGCATCTTCCTCAGCCCAAGTGTCAAGGTAATGCCTTCCCAGTGCAGGAATTAATAAGCAGGAATCTGACACCCTGCCAGCACTGTCAAACAGAGGAAATGTAGTTGGAAGGAGCAGCTGAATGTCGAGAGTAGTTACCTCCCGAAAATAGTCATCCATCTGCATCCAGAACTGGCCAGGAGTGGAATCCCCAGCAGCATCGTCCACATAATCTCGTTTCTTACTGGTTGGCCCACCCTCTCGACCCCTAGCTTGAGTCTTTTTGGCCCTGTTTTTCCGCCTGTTGTCCACAGAGCTAGAGATTTTAAGAGAGAGAGGGTCATCTAGCAAGGGAAGTGCCCCAATGCCAACATGCTCATGCTCATCTCGAAAGGGTGACTTTAAAGCAAGTGCCTTCAGGGCCTGGCTGTAAATATCAACTCCCCAACCCTGATTATGTACTTTCTGTTGGCTGCTGCCATAGACACTCAGGATCCTTGGAATTTGGTGAGTGCCCCCCTCCGCCCCCCGTCCCATCATCTTCTACTGGGGTTCTCCAGTTCAGGAAGTTGATTACTGCCAGAAATACTAGACTCCTGCTGGTGACCTCAGACACAGGAGAAACACTGATTGGTGAGACCAGGGAACAGTAGAGACGTACCAGAACAACACCCATGTCATTTGACTAGTTCACAGATGCAAAGATCATCAGTTCAGGAGAGTAAATTGACAGACAGCATCTAAACACATAGACAGAAATGCACTTCAACACATTTACTCCCTGTAAAGTTTCTGCATACCAAAGGGGGGGGTTTGTCACTGCCCCAATAGAAGAGGCGTGCTATTTGTCACTCCTGACAAGCACAAGACAGAAAGAAAATACAACTAAAACATGAAGTAATAGAAAGACCAAATGAATAATTCATCACAAGAAAACAACAGCAACAAGCAATCACAGACTCACCATCAGGCACAAAACCCAATTTGCCTGTTTGATAAAATTCAAGAAACATTTGACAGCTGTGATTCAAACCAGTGAAAACATCAAAGGAGCAGGAACCCATGAATTCAATGCAATAGACCACAAACCCCAGAGGTAAACTAAGCCTGTGTTTTCTCCCACCCAGCAACTCTGTTTGCTTGACTCCTTGCATTACTACATCAACAATCCCACACCCTCTCTGTAGCTGGCCCCATGGATAAAGGAACACTCAATGCACACACCCATGGTCTCAGTGTTTCCAAGCACTGCATGCTTTCCTCTGACCTTCAGTAGGTGGGCAGAGCTCCTGTTAATCAATTCTATTCTATGGAGAGATCTCACAGGAGCTGGAACTGGACTTCTTCAAGAAAAAATCTGTGTCATTCTGGAATCTAGATGGTTTGAGGAGCTCTGATCCAAGCAAGCATCTTGTGACTGAACAAAGGAAGGTTGCTATGGTGCACCAACAACAAAGTAAAGGGAACTGCACTCACAGTTGTGAGCTTCCAAGCACACTCATGTTTTCCACCTCAACCACTCTTTCTTGTTCAGCATGTACATCCCTGGTCTTCAGGAGATGATGTGCACTATAGAAACCAGGGGATTGTGCTTTGCTTGCTCGCAGAGCTCAGGCACAGCAAGAGCTAGCCAGGGGCTTGCAGAACATATATCTATGAGACCACAGAGAAAATCTCCACAACAAACTCTTTGGAACAACCCGACAATGAGCGCAGAGAGCATGACAATTTAGGGTAACAACAGGCTGATGTTTCTTCAGACATCTAAGCATTGCAGGTTGCAGAGTGAGAAGAGGTTCCTGCCAGAAAGAAAAGGCTTTCCCTTCTTCTACCACATTCACCCACCCTGGCTATGGGTCCCCCATTGCCTGAACATCACAACAGAGACAGTAGTAGCACAGCCCTTCTGACCTCTGGCTCAAAAGCCAGTGCTGTGCAAGCTTGAGCTTTTCAAGCATGTTTTGCTTTTGGATTCACAAGCTTTGCTTCCCTTGCTTGCCACATCAAATCAGTGGCTGCAAATCTGATCTCAACACTAGGGTTTGCTTCTCCTTCCTCTGTGGAAGCCTGATCTCTCCAATCCCTAGAGATTCATCGGTTTGTGTATGTATGTATGTCTGGGGTCGTGTGACTGATGCAAGCAGCAAGTGTGTTCCAAGTAGAAAACCTCTGCTGATGCCATGCTCTTTTACCTCAAAAGCAAACCCAAAGAGAAGAAGTTCCACCGCATGAAGAAACGTGCCCATGACCTACAGCTCTTGTGTGGACCTCCCCCCACCCAAAAAACAACCCTGGGGCTTCCTTCAAAGCGCTGTGTGTGTGTGTGTGTGTGTGTCTCTCTCTCTCTCTCTCTCTCTCTCTCGACATGGAGCTCGCTGGATGCGGCGACAACGCATAGCCAGATGAATTGCCAGCCTTCCAAAAACAAAAATCCCCGTCCTGAAAGAACCAAAAACAAACCACCAAAGAAGAAAGAATCCTCACCTGCTCTCGAAGAAGCTACTACTGCTCCTCCTCCTCCTCCTCAACAGCGGCCTTTTTCCTCCGTTCTGTTCCCCTTACTCTCTGTCTCTCGCTGTTGTCACTCCAGCCGCCTGCTTACATCCACCAGAGCTGCTCTTGCGCCCCCAAAGCCACTGCCGTTACCACTTCTTCCAGATGTCAAGTCCCAAACTATCCTCCCCTGCTCACCGACGAAGTAGGACAATAAGGTTCGAGAAAGAGAAACAAAAAAAACAGACGCACACAAAGACACGCACACAAAAGACAGACAGAGGAAGAACAGGACACACAGGTCGGTGAAGTTCTTCTTCTCCCGGCTTTCTTCAGCAGCAGCCAGCGGCTTGCAAACAAACAGACAGGAGGGAGGGTGGGTGCGGGGTGGGGCAGGGATTGATGATGCTCAGAACTTCCGAGCGGGCTGCTGATCCATGTTTCCAGGACTCACCATCGTCACCACCATCATCGTCGTCCGCATCTTCTTCCTCATTTAGAGAGAGTCTCTGTGTGTGTCTCTCTCTTCGGATCAGCGCGCGCCTCGTTGGGTGTTTAGTTGTTGGGGATTATCTTCCAGGATTTGCTTCTGCTTTCCTCGACGATCCAGTTAGGGTTTAGTGCAATTTGTTTTGGTAATGGAGCTTCTTCTTCTTCTTCCCTCCTCTTCCTCTCTTCTTTCTTCCTTTCCTGTTTTAGGGTTTGATGGCTCTCCTGGGATGGATCTCCCTTTGGTTTCTGTCTCCCTCCCTTCCGTCCCTCCGTCGCACTGGCTGCCTTCCTTTTTTCGCGACGTCGAACTGACACTTCTTCTTTTTAGTTGCTTATTTTACTGACCTCGTCACCGCCGTTATGCACGGAGGTCGGGGGAAGGGACCCACGACGGAGGGAGGGAGGGAGGAAGGGACCCGCCAACACACGCGCTGTTTACGGATATCTGGTCCTGCTGCTTCTGCTGTTGCAATCGCAGATCAGCTGATCTACTGCCGCCGCCGCTGAAATCCCGGATTAGGAAACGACGAAAATCTGATGCTCCTTCCGAGTCCCTCCTCGGACCTCCTTCTCCTCCTCGCGGACGAATAGAAGTTTTGCTTTCCTGGATGCATTGCAGAGCGTGTCAAGTCGTCATGGATGACGCCGGTTCTCCGAAGGACAAGAGTTGTTTGCAAGTTAGGAGGAGGAGTAGAAGAATCGCTGCAGCAATGAAATTGCTTCTTGGAGAGACAAGAAGAAGCAGCAGCAGAAGAGGAAGATGATAGTGATGAAGAAGGGTTTGAATGTTTGCAAGCTACGAAACGGATGAGGAGGAGAATCGTTGCAACAGCAATCCAATTTCTTCGTGGAAACAAAAGAAGAAGCAGAAGAAGAGTTTGCATAATTCCTGCCCTTCTTCTTCTTCTTGCACTAGAACTTGTAGATAGTAGAAAGTTTTTTTTCTTCTTCTGCCGCTGCTGCTGGTTCTCCTTTTGTTCAGGATTTAAACTTTGGAAGTGAGAAGATAACCAGGTAAATTGGGTGATGAGGACTGTGACCTGCTTGCCTGCAGAAGAAGCAGGATGTATGAAGATGCAAAAGAGATTGGAGAGAACAGCAGATGAAAGAACCTCTAGCACATGTGCAAAGAGCTTGAAGAGCAGCTCGTGTGCAAAAGAGATTGAAGAACAAGCAAATTTATAAAGGTGCAAAGAGATTGGAGAATGGAAGATGACAAACAGCAGATGTGCAAAGACTTGAAGACCAGCAAATGTGCCAAGAGATTGGAGAACAGCAGATGTGCAAAAAGCTCAAAGACTGGCTAGTGTGCAAAGAGATTGAAGAACAAGAAAATGTACAAAGATGCAAAGAGCAGAGCAAATGGCAGACAGCAGATGTGCAAAGAGCTCGAAGAACGGTGGCAAATGTACAAAGAGATTGAAGAACAGCAGACGTGCAAAGAGATTGAAATTGCAAATCTATGTTTGCTTAGGGCCTGATCTGCTTGCAGAGATGGTAAAAAACCCATGTGCAAAGGAGATTGAAAATTGCTTGATGACAGAAGAGAGTGTTTTGTTCCCACAAGTCTTTATTGTTGGGGTTTGCTGGCTTGGAAAGGGTCTTTAGTTTCATAATGTGTGTCCTTTGTACAATGACATAAGATTGGCATCTTGTTCTTGATGCTTTGCTGTGCAGGTCTCAGAACATCTTTTGTTTTGGTTTGTGTGTATGCAATTTGATAATGTTTTGGAAATCAGTGGGTGTTGTGTTTGACCAGAAAGGTATGCATCCCTCTCTCTCTCTCTCAGGATGAGTGTGAGAAACCAGAATACCCAGACTCTTTCTAGCAAAGTTTTTCATGGCAGAGATCAATCAATCTGCACAGATGTGCATGAAGGTTCAAATTCAAGATATCCAACCTATTCAGAGTGCTTGTGATTGCTGAGGTAATGTGGGTGGGGGGTGGTTTAGGTTTAAGGGATTTATAGACAGGCTTTCTTTCTCCAGACCTTATAATGGATAGAAAAATTTTCCACCCGCACCACATCCATTTTGGTTGCATCTTTGTGTTCCAAATCTGTTCCACTTCAAACTTCCTTGATGACAATAGTAGCTGTAAACCATCACCAAGTGGTCGATTTAAAACTAGGAAGCTGCAACGGCTGGATGGTGGCAGCTCTGTATACATAAATTGTTGCCTTATTGCGCTGTGGCAGGTGCCACAATTTTGCAACCTGATTAGATTTGGGATTGGTTTTTATATGCCATGAAAGCTGGGCTCAAATGCACCAGAGATCTCAATTCTATTATTTTCTCTCTTTCTTTGGACAGAAAGCCAAACCCCTTACACCTTCATACTGAATGGTCTGTGCCTGAAACGTCTTCTCTGCACCCCCACCTATTCCTTGTTGCGTGGGACTTGTCTTTGTGTTGAAGACATGCAACTGACGTCCATGCAAACCATTTGTAAGGACTCTTTCAGATATACACAAATGGAAGTCTCCAATCTTGCAATTTTTATTTACTCAAGACTTCTTCGAATGCTTGGTTGGTTGGTGGCACAGGTAAACGTAAGAGTGAAGTATGTAATTTTATGGAACCAATACACTGCCCAAAATTATTTAGGAGAAGCAAATGTTTACCTTGTGAACAGTATAAATGGTCACCTTGAATTTTGGCAATTGTTGCATTTGGACTTGACAAAATGCTGGAGGAAACCTTCTGAATCTACCACAGCTATTCAGGGAAAATATAGTCACTTACAGTAATACAACACTTGGAAGTTGAATATGAGCTAAGGTGTCTGTGATCTGCTGAAACACAAGATACTTTGCATCATGTCTTATGAACTCAAATAGAAGCTTGCAGTTGACATCTATTTTCTGACCAAATATTCTTCTGGTGTAGCACCACAGATTCGAGGAGGTTCATATTACCTGTATGTAGTATATGTCCTTGATGACAGCAGCCTTACACAATGGACGGTTTTTCCTTTTCTCAAAGAACCGCAACTTTCTCTCATTAGTCTGGTGGTTTGACACATTGCTTATTATCATCATCCCAAAAATAAATAAATTTGTGGGACCTGACAAGCATGGACCAGGTAACTGAAACTCTTGTCTTTGCTTTGCGTGTATCCACCACTCCTTTGCTTGCTTTTGATTATTGCTGGTGTGATTAGCAAGGAAAGTTAATACCATGCAAGGCTGCTATGTGAGGGAAGGAAGAGATGCAACAACCCAATGAAAAAGTGTCCATGTGGGTGTGTGTGTTTATGTGTCCTGCTCCTACCTGTACATATGAATTACACCCGTGCCTCGTGTTTTAGTGCATTTGGACACTGGATGGTACCTGTGTTGTTGTTAAGTGCTTATCGAGAATGATGCAAAGTTGAATTGGAAGATAGATAATAGGCTATGTCATGCAACTCAATGTGCTGGTGTGTGGTGGTGAGTCAAAATTCATAGCATACTGAAAGTGGCTGGCAATATGTTGTGTTTTTTTTTCCTCTCTGTTTTTGTCTTTTTTAAGGAAATGAATGACTGAAGGGAAATATGGTAGCTTTATCCAGTTTTTCTCCTAAATTTTTTCAATGCATTTTCAAGTTTTGTATTAAAAACCTGATGCACATTTTTTTGGTCCATTTGGATTTGATTTTTTTTCCAACACCGAATTGGTTAACAAATCTCAACTTGTAAGCAAGAGTGACAACAAAAACCTATTTATCAAATCCTTTTTTTTCATTCTAGAAAGTTGATGTTATTCATCCAATCCTTTGGTCTCGTAAAGTAGCAAATTTGTCATTCTAGAGAAGTTGATGGTATTCATGCAACCCTTAGTTAGCTTCATGTATGTTTAATATCAAACCCAATAAACAAATCTGATGTTTTTCATTCTAGAAACTTGACTCTATTCATCCAAACCCCTGGCACCACAACTAGGATATTAGTGCAATGGCAATGAATGTTGCAAATTCCCAATAGTAGTAGGTGTTGGTCTCTATCTATCAATTGGGTCACTAATTTTTTCAGAGTTTCTATTCACACAAAACAAAACTTCAAATAAACCCCTTATAAGAGCATCTATATATCCACAGCCCCAACTTGGTTATCTATCAATGTGTTGCACATCCAACTTATGGGGTTATTAATTGTTCCCTCATTCCTATCCAAAAACATGAAAAATTGAATGATATTCATCCCAACCCCTATTCATTATTTAAATGTTACCACTTGGGGCCAATTGTTACACAAAGCCTACCTAAGCAGTTTACTAGGAATTATGTAAGTTAAAGGATACATAGATATTATTTAAGTGGCTACTTTGGGTTCATTTGGGGGAGACACTTAAAAGTCTACTTAGGTTATGAGATATTTCAGAACTACTTAAAAGGTTATCTAGGGTTTACCGAGGGAATCCAAAGAAACATCTAAAGGTTACCTAGGCTATGAGATACCTAAAGAACAGGTAAGGGGTTATATAGAGCTTATTTAGGGGGGTTACCTAGGGGTTATCAAAAGTCTTATAGGGAACTCAATAAAACATATCTAGAGGATTACCTAAGGAGACACCTATGGCCTACTTATGATATTGGATACTTAAAAGGATTACCTAGGTCCTATTTAGGTTATGAGATATCTAAAGGTTATTTTAAGGATTACATAGAACCTACTTGTGAGCCTAGTTAGAGATTTCTTAGGTTACGGGATATCTAAGGTTTTCTAGGGGTTTACCTAGGGTTGATTCATAGTGCAAAAAAGGATTACATAAGATTTACATAGAAGGCTACCTAAGGATAATTCATAGTGTTTATGTAGACCCTATGTAGTTCTTTAATTAAGTCTTTAAGTGAACTTTAAGTATCCCCTAACTTAAGTAGGTCCTTAGGTAGCTTTCATATAACCCTTACATAACTTTCAAAGTAATTTTAAAGTATCCCTTAACTTAAGTAAGTCCTTAAATAGTCCCTATGTAACCCCCTATGTAATCCTTTATGTAAGCTTTTGATAACACTTATCTTGGACTCGGATAGCTCATAACTTAAGTGAACCCCTCGATGATCTTTAGGTAGTTTTTAAGTAGCCCATTAGATTATTCAAGTAGCCCCCCTATATAATCTTTACTAACTTAGAAAAAAATTTCATACATTTTTAGGTAGGCCTTATGTAGTCTCCTAATAGTCCTGAGGTATTTTTATGTAACCTTTAATTAAGCTCTATGTATCCAACCTCATGTAGGCGTTTCATCATCCCTATCTAACATAAGTAGGTGGGTAAGAAGGTAAGTACACATGGGTAGGTAGCTCATGAGTGAGAGTAAAAAGGTACCTCATAGGTAGATAAGGAGATGGTATGCTTTAACCTAGTTAGACCTCTACTTAAGTAGGTAGTCTCTTAAGTTAACCTAGGAAGACCATAGTCTAGTTTTAAAAAGAAACTATGGTGATCACTTTTGAAAATTCATCCTTAGATTTGATAAGTGATCCTAACTTTGATGAACTTTATGCATAGTTCAAAAAGGATGAAGAGTAAACACGATGATGAACTCATTCAGGCCCAAAGTAAGGATTATTTTGACAATAACTTGGATTGCTCTACTTCCAAAATATAATAATAACAATAATCCTTATTTTGGGCATTAAGTAAGGATTACCATTAATCCATTCCCCAAGTAATCCGGTAAGTGACTTATTAAATAAGGATTACCATTAAGTTGGAGTAGAGCCCACGGATTACTTCCAATATTGTGGATTTACCATTAGGGATTACCCAACATTATGGAAACTAACAAAGTCATTCATATAAGAACATGCACACAAATTACATACATGAAAAAGTTGAAACCCCATTCATATTGAATTGATTCCAACAACAAATAACCATGAAAAAATAATCTGAAATAATAAATACTTTGACAACAAGCATCAAGTTGTTAACTCTTTTTTTCATCCTTATTATGTTTAGGGTAGTTTTTTTTTTTTTTTTTTTTTTTTTTTTTTTTGGTTTTGTAAGTTTTATTTATTTTTTTTTTTTTTTTTCAATTTTTTTTTATAATTTAATCTTTTTCTTATTTTATTTTTTTAGCCATTTTTTTCTATAAATAATTTCACGTATTCCAACTTTTATCATTTATTTTTTTCATTT
>Ga0116227_10003735_pt1 | contig 33638 bp, 30 predicted proteins | sample S1TSphgellanicum_FD_89693 | JGI IMG/M metagenome (GOLD analysis project Ga0116227, IMG submission 89693) | Host-associated microbial communities from peat moss isolated from Minnesota, USA - S1T2_Fb - Sphagnum magellanicum MG | ecosystem: Host-associated > Plants > Peat moss > Unclassified... | reverse complement strand
GAAAGCTAACCTGGGTAACGCTGATCACAAAGAGAAAGCTAATTTAGGTAACGCCGATGCTAAAGAAAAAGCAAACTTAGGCAATGCTGATTTTATGTTAGCTGCTGAAAAAGCTAATTTAGGCAACGCTGATAGCAAAGAAAAAGCTAACCTGGGCAACGCTGATCACAAAGAGAAAGCTAATTTAGGTAACGCCGATTTTATCGCTTAATTAATTGTCTTTGTTAATCACTCCCCTTTTAAAATCCGCCATGAAAAAAATCATAATTGTAGTAGCTATCATTTTAACTTCGGGTTTGGCTGCTTTTGCTTTATCTGCTAAAAAAAGCGAGACTAACGTTACAACTGAAAATAAACAAACCGAAAACAGTACTGCAAAAGTGCAGGATGGCGATATGCGCGCAACACTTAGCAACGCTGACTAAATAGTTCCTCCCTACTATAATATTACGACCGAAAGGCGTTAGTTTACACTACTCTCCATCTTTTAAACAGTTCAATCTTAGCTCTGTTTACATCAAAATCTAATTAGCGCTACGCTATTACTTATTCGTTATCCGGCAGTAATTGAACTATTTAGTATCATAAGCGATACCGGTTCTTACCAAATAAATTCTGTTGTATTGTTTATTGTATTCAGCCACCAGATACTACCCTACGGATATTCGAAGAAATAAATAAAGTTCGTCCCAAACTTTATATCTGCCGATGGCCCGCAGGCTAATAAACCGGGCGAAGATTTGCTTTATGCAGAAAACCGGCAACAATCAATCATATAAACCAGGCTTGCCATATATTTACTTTATTTAGTGAACCTAATAAAAGTTGTAAAGATGCCGTGTCAACAACTATAACGTGGTTCTTTGATCTGGAATAAGATGAGATCATTTTGGAAGACGACTGCCTGCCTGCTAACAGTTACTTTAAATTTTTCGATGAGATGTTGTACCTCTACCGGAGTGATATACGGCTGCGTCATATATCTGCGGGTGTAATGTTCAGTTCAAGAAGATCGTGCATACAATGGCAAAACTACCGCACCACCACCATTTTTTTACTGAGTTGCTGACCACCCACCTGCATTACATAAATGTACATGCCGGGCTTTTGGTCGCTTAGATTAACGGTAATCTCATGGTTACCGGCTGATTGATATTCATCGGCCAAGGTTTTTACCGGCGAACCCAAAATATCGTACAATTTAATTTGCACCTTACCGGCTTGCGATAAACTGAAACCGATTTTAGTGATATCACGAACGGGGTTCGGGTAGTTTTGACGGATACCGATCAATAGAAATTTTTCTTCTATAGCTTCGTTAATCGCATCAAAAACCACAAAGCTAACCAGTTTGTAGCCTTTGGCGTTGGGGTGAACAAAATCCTGGTAAAGCGTAAAATCACGCCCTAATGAGGTATTAATATCCGCAATATTCAAGTGATATTCTCCGGCTAACCTGCGGTACAAACCGTTTATTTGCTTTACCACCAGGTTACAGTTTTTTAAAAACTGATCGTTTTTATCGTTGTAAAACTGTATGGTGCCAATAATAGGAATTAGTTTGTGTTTTAAAGCCTCCTCTATATAATACCGCATATTACGTTCGGTATCGGTAATGCGCATCTTTTTGTTAACAATATATTGCGCATCATTAGCGCCCATATCTATAAACAAAAAGCCAGTACGGTTTTCAATAGCTTTAGCAAAACGGGTAAGGCCCTGGGTGGTAGTTTCGCCGGGGATACCGTTATTGGTGATATCAATAACTTTACCTACATAGCAATTTTCAAAATTAGTTTTAAGATCAGGCTGAAGCGAAAAACCGCCAATACCGGCTACCGTACTTGCACCAAAAGTGGTGATGTTGATACTATCTTTACTGTAAAATTTAGAGGCAGAACTACATGTCGGCGTCTGTGCGCGAGCCGTCAGGGTTAGAAAGATTAAAGTGGTTGAGTAAAGTATCCTCAGATAACTTTTATTAATCTTTTTCAATGTTTAATCAAGAGTGCTGTCAAATATACAAATAAACCTGCCATCCGTTACATAATCATCAAAAATTTTTGATCCACATAACCCCGGATATTAATCAATAAGCAAACACAATACCAAATGCTTTTAGCTATTGATTGATGCCATTAAGACATAAAAATGGCCCAAAACGTTACAGACTTTTAAACGTAAGTTTAAGCGGGAATAAATTGCGGGGAATAAGCAGGAAATATATCCACACCTGCATTTCTCAAAAAACATCGTTTATATTTGTCGCAAACTAAAAAGCTATGCAAGATATTAAGCAATATGTAGAAGCCAACAAACAGCGCATGCTGGATGAGCTGTTAGAACTATTACGTTTCCCTTCAGTTAGCGCCGACCCTAAATATAAAGCCGATGTGCTTAAAACAGCCGATTATGTAGCCCAAAAGCTAAAAGACAGTGGTGCCGATAATGTAGAAGTTTGTCCAACCGCTGGTTACCCTATTGTGTATGGCGAAAAGATCATAGACCCAACAAAACCGACTGTTTTAGTTTACGGACATTATGACGTACAACCGCCAGATCCGCTGGAGCTGTGGCATACCCCACCATTTGAGCCAACTATTCGTGACGGTAAAATTTTTGCGCGTGGCGCCTGCGACGACAAAGGTCAGTTTTATATGCACGTTAAAGCGTTTGAACTGATGATGCAAACCAACACCCTGCCCTGCAATATCAAATTCATGATTGAAGGCGAAGAGGAAGTAGGATCTAACAACCTGGGTATTTATGTTAAAGCTAATAAAGAACGCCTGAAGGCTGATGTGGTGCTGATATCTGATACCTCGATGATCAGCATGGAAAACCCATCGTTGGAGACTGGTTTACGTGGTTTATCTTACATTGAGGTTGAAGTTGTTGGCCCTAATCGTGATTTGCATTCGGGCGTGTATGGTGGCGCGGTAGCTAACCCGGCTACTATTTTAGCTAAGTTGATTGCATCCCTGCACGATGAAAATAATCATGTGGCTATCCCGGGTTTTTATGATGATGTACTCGAATTAACAGATACAGAAAAAAAGGAATTGAATTCGGCTCCTTACGATGAGGATGAATATAAAAGAGATTTAGGGGTAGATGCGCTTTGGGGCGAAGAAGGTTATTCAACCTTCGAGCGTACCGGCACCCGCCCTACTTTGGAAGTAAATGGCATTTGGGGTGGTTATATTGGCGAAGGCGCTAAAACTGTACTACCATCAAAAGCTAACGCTAAAATTTCTATGCGTTTAGTGCCGAATCAAGGTTCGGAAAAGATCACTAAATTATTTACAGATCATTTCCTGAAAATTGCCCCGCCTTATGTTAAGGTAACCGTTACCCCGCACCATGGCGGCGAACCGGTGGTTACCCCTACCGATAGCATTGCCTACAAAGCAGCACAGAAAGCCATAACAGAATCATTCGGTAAAGCGCCGATACCTACACGCGGTGGTGGCAGTATCCCAATTGTAGCCCTGTTTGAAGCTGAATTAGGCATTAAAACGGTACTAATGGGCTTTGGGTTAGATAGCGATGCGTTGCACTCGCCAAATGAGAAATATGATATCTATAACTTTTATAAAGGCATAGAAACGCTACCGCTGTTCCACAAGTATTTTGCGGAGCTTTCGGCGGAGTAATAGTCATTAGTCATTAGTCATTAGTCATTAGTCATTAGTCATTAGTCATTAGTGACAATTTTTAAAGAGCAATGGTGTTTCACATCATTGCTCTTTTTTTGACCGGTATTGCTTTATGGCAAATTATATTTCGATATAAAACAAACTATTGCCGGGTTAATTGCTTACCTTTAAGCAAATTCATTATACCCACCAAACTTTTCCTATTTACTTAGGCATTGCCAGTTTATCTGATCGCGGCAGTATTTAAGCTTTAGCTATACTAACATAAACCAGATTATGAAACAGCAATATCATTGTGTGTTAACACATTTCCCATCTCCTATCACTTCACAAAATCATTATTAATTAACATATTATGAGTAAAGACAAAGGCGGCAAAAAAGAAGCCAAAAAACTACCGAATCCTGTTGGCAAAGGCGCACCATCTGATTACCAGGCCGGCAAAAGCCGTTCATCATCTGTAGATAATATCCCAGCTAAAAAGAAATAAATATGGCAAACGAAACCGTACAAATGCAGGCAAGAATGTATGTCTACGATTTGAATAATACCGCTAAAGAATTTGGATTTAAACCCGACGAAGGCTGGGAATTAAACGTTACTACGCAAGACGAAAAAATTGTTCTTGAAAAACGCTACCACCCTATCCTTTCGGCTAAAGTACAATCTGAAGTATCATCTGAACTATTTGGCTTAGTGAAGAATGGCTTAAGCCAGGGCGCAGCCAATATCCCTAACAATATTGAAGCCGGTATAAGAAACAATAATGAGCAACAATACCTGGTAGCCTTTAACCCCAAACGCGGGCGCTATTAGTAAATAGGCAAGTGAAAGATTGATAAATGGCGATGGCAGAAGTTATCGCCATTTATTTTACGACAACTCTTTATCAATTATAAATACTCGATTTTGAATTGATGCCTGCCGGAACCAATATTGCTTAATAATGTGCTTTGTTTTTTGAGAGCCTGGCCATCCATCCAAATTTGGAATTTTTTGCCACGCTTTACAGGCAGGTAAACCTGTGCTTTAGTGTTGGCAGGTATCGTAATATCAGCGCTAAACCATTGTTCGGTTTGTTTATAAGATGCTTTAATAGTCCCCTTTATGGTAGGGACATCAATGCTGGCATCAGTTAAACTCCCAATCTGTGGCTTCACAATAAAGATTGTCCATCCCGGTGTAAGGGGCTCGATACCCATTAGCTTACGCGAGATAATATTATCCGCGGCAGCTCCCCAGGCGTGATTCCAGTCTTGGTTAGCTTTATATTTATTATCCCAGGCCTCTAAAGTAATAGTACTGCCCACACGGATCATATTATACCAGCTTCGATCAGTTTGCGAGGTAAGCAGGCTTAATCCATAATCTCCATCACCAGCGTTGTAAACTGCGTCCAGCAAAAATTGCGATCCATATACACTGCATTTCATCCCCCGAGATTTTACAAAAGCTAATACCGCCGGTTGTCTATCTGCATCAACTAAATTAAATGCCAACGCAAACATGTTGGTATGTAATGATGCATGATCGGTCCCTACGCCATCTACAAATAATTTCTGCTTATCATCAAAAAAAAGCTTGTTGTATGCCTGTTTTACCGCGACAGCTTTTTGCTGATACCACATAGCATCCATCGAATTACCTAAATCAGCCGCAAACTTGGCCATTACAGTAAGCGCTTTATAGTAATAAGCATTTACAACTGCATTGTATTTGGTGAACACAAAACCATCTGTTTCCGGGCCGTGGGGCCAGTCTACAATATCTTCCATCGGGCGACCACTGGTTTGAAAATGCACTGCCGCTAACAGGTCTTTGGTTATTTTACCATTCTGCGTGCTGATTAACCCGGTCGAATCTTCCAGCGCGGTTAAACTTTTAGCCTTTAAATCGTTGTAAAAATACTTGGCTGATTGTAGATCGCCGGTGTACAGATAATCGTTCCAGCCTATTAAAACCGACTGGAGCAACCACTCGGTAGGCCAGGTTGATGTAGTTATTAAATGTTCGTGCGTTTTACGGGCGATGGTATACTCCTTATCTACCGCGTAATGACTTAATTGATTAATGTATGCATCAGCCTCATAGGCCAACCGTTCCCGGTCTCCATCCACATAAGTACCCAAGTATGAGGTTGCTTTCATGGAGTATTTGCATAACTCCCAAACCGCGTTTAAGATGGTATCTGAACTATGAAATTTTACCGCGTTATCATCAAACTGATAATGAGCAGTGAGTCTTACCACATCGTTTGTGTTTAGTTTGCCGGAATAATCTTCAACCTCACAATATCTAAACGGGGTAACCTCGCCAATGTAGGCAGGCATCTTGATAGCCAGCGGTCGGGTATTGGTCGGGTCTTTTTTTAAATTGATTTTGTACCAGTCGCTTCCTTTATGCAATTTGACCGTATACTGTGCATAACGGATGTTACCGGGAGGTTTCCGGTTGATATTCCCATTGGCATCAACAATCTCTCCTATCCTCACAGTTAACGAATCATTTTCTTGATCAGATGTCAACCGAAGCTTGATCTGCCCAAAACCATCTTTGCCAAAATCGGCCCTATAGCTATTATCGACTCTGCTAAATCTAAGCGGCTTTTGGTCAGTTATTTGGGTTGGATATGACGGCGTTTGATGAGCGGACAAAACGCTATTTGTATAAAAAAGCTTCCATTCAGCGTAGGGACTTACTTGCCCATGATTATTCCAGACCCGTACCGTCCAATAATAACTTGTTCCGGGTTTAATTTTGTTACCCTTATAAAGTACCCCGGCCGATTGGCTGCTAATAATCTTTCCGGAATCCCAGATATTGCCTTTCCCCGTCATTGAAATCTCGTCTGCATCATCAGCTATTAAAATCTGATAAGCGATTTGCATTTCATTTTTGCCGGTGCTATTCATTTCCCAGCTAAAAGCAGGATTGGTATTTCCAATTAAAACCGACTGGATGCTTTTATCAAACAAATTACCCGGCGATGGTTCTACTGCATAACCGTTTTTAGATTGGTAATCGCTATGGGCAACCAAATCAATCATCAGGCCCGAAGGTTCCAACAACTTGCCGGTCTGCGCTTTTACGCCGCCAAACGTCAAGACGATAATCCATAATAAGGTGATCTTTTTCAGCATATTAAACGGCAAAACGTTCGCATTTTTCCAGGAATGTGTCGTCAGCATCTGCTCCTATGCCTATCGCATCTGGCATTTTAAGGAAATAACCGTCGTAAGTCACACCACCAGTGCAGGGATCTTCTAAATGGCCGAGCAGGCAGGTATCCATGTCGTAAAACTTCACATTAGGACTGGCGTACACAAAATGCAGTTTAGCGCTTAAAGCAATCCTACTTTCCAGCATCCCTCCCATCATACAGGGGATTCCGTATTGAGCGGCGGCATCATGGATTTTAATCGCTTCATTTATCCCGCCCGATTTGGACATTTTAATATTGATATAGTGGCAGGATTTGGTTTTTAACTGCTTCAATGCGTCGTAATGATGATATACGCTTTCATCAGCCATTATTTTTACCGGCGATAGTTGCATCAGCTCGGGTAAGCGATCATCAAACCAGGTGCGCATGGGTTGCTCGCAAAATTCAATATCGTATTCACCTAAGGCTTGCAGGGCGTAAACTGCATCGTCAAAAACCCAGCCCTGGTTAGCATCTATCCTGATCTTCATCTCCGGCCCAACAGCTGCCCTGATCTGGCGGATACGTTCTACATCCTCAGCGGGAGTTTTCCCTAATTTAACTTTTAAATAGTTGGCACCCTGTTTCCTAAACTCAAGCGCACGTTCGGCCATAATTTCGGGGCTGGCTATACCTACTGTAATATCCGTTTCTATATCGCGAGGTGTACCGCCCAAATATTGCCAAAGCGGTTGGTTAGCATTTTTGGCAGCGATATCATACAACGCCATATCAAATGCGCTTTTAATGGTGCCGTTGCCGGCAGTAAAATCGTGCAATTGTTTTAAACGGGCCTCAAGATCAAGAGCGTTCTGTCCCTTCCAAAGGCGGGCAAACTCTTTAGCCATCACCAGGCAAGTATCCTGCGTTTCACCAACAATCATCGGGAAGGCCGAACATTCGCCTACACCATAAAAACCCGCATCAGTATGCACACGGATGAAAGTATTTTGAGCATAATCCATCGTACCGGTGGCTATGGTAAACGGCTCCATGGGGATGCTGAAACGGTAGATATCGATATGGGTAATAATCATCGGCTTAAATATCGGGGATATAGGATATATATTCCATCAATTTTTGGATTAATAAATATATTTTATCATCTTAAGCTATCGAATATCAGAATCCACCTTATCCAGACCATAAATGAATAAATACACTACCGAAGGCCGATTGGCTGATGTTATCGCTTTAATTACATTATTAGCTGTCGATTCAGGAACATTCAGAACGATTCCCCATTTAGATAAGGCTTTAAGAGGAAGTCCACGATCGGTGAAAAAATGGGACGACCTTGCTGAACTTCACCCTGAGTTCTTCAGATTCAATGGGGGCAAAGATACTATAGCGTTGCTTATTCGATCTTATTTGCCAGAAGACGCCGATGGTAAAAGGCCACCCTTAAGCATTGAAGAAACGCAGAAACTTATAGACACCGCGATAGCTCTTCATGACAAAGAAATTCTGTTTAAACAACGAAATACTTATTGGTTTCCGTTTGTCGGATCATTATTAGTTGCAATTATTGCTGTTGTAGGCGGCACTTGTAACAACAAAACCAATAATACAACGTCAAAAAAAACAGATACTTTATATATTAACCTTCGAAATAGCTCGTTAAAAACTGATACTATGAAAAAATAAAGCCTTTTGTCTTTAACTTGCTTTAACAAACAAAACACTTACATTTGTGCTTCTTCATACAATTCAACTTTAGCCGCCTGCTGTTGAGATTACTCCGGCCGGATCTGTGCTAATTTTATTATTCAACACATTTAAATCATTTAAAAAGAAATTGATACATGGCTAATTTAAGTCCATCTGCACCGTTTGATTATAACTCAACACGGAAAAAACTTTTACTTACCGAGTACGGACGCAACGTCCAGAACATGGTAAAATATATTGTCGAGCTTCCATCAAAAGAAGAGCGCAATAAATATGCACAGGTTGTGATAGAGCTAATGGGTTTTTTAAACCCCCACCTGCGCGATGTTGCCGATTTTAAGCATAAACTTTGGGATCACCTGCATATCATCTCCGATTTTAAAATCGACGTTGATTCGCCGTACCCTGTGCCAACAGTCGAAGCTATCCATATGAAGCCTGAGCCTTTGCGTTACCCGCACCAGCGTATCAGGTATAAACATTATGGTAAAACCATCGAATTGATGATAGAAAAAGCCAAATCTATAGATGAGCCGGCCCGTAAACAACACATGGTACAAGCCATTGCCAACTTTATGAAAATGGCCTACGTGCAGTGGAACAAAGATTCAGTATCTGACGAGAGCATCCTGGCTGATTTACGCGAATTATCTAAAGGCGAACTGAAATTGGAAGAGAACATCAACCTTAACAAGGTGGAGTATCGCACAGCTCCGCCCAACAATCCACGCAATAATAATGCTGGCCGTACCAACAATAATCAGCGCAATAATAACAACAACAACCAGCGTAATAACAATAATAATAACGGGCCGCGTAACAACAATAATAATAACAACCAAAACAACCGTAACCGTAATCAAGGTGGCGGCGGTGGCCGGAAATATTAATCTATTTTAGTTCATGTTTCATAGATGATGGTTCATGGCGGAAGCGGGTATATTTGATATATTTGCCTGGGTTCAGAATCTAAAACTGCTATGAACCATGAACTACCAATAATCTAATTATGACCAACGCATTTGAAATTATAGGCGGAAAGCCGCTTAAAGGCGAAATTATACCACAGGGCGCTAAAAACGAGGCGCTGCAAATCCTTTCAGCTGTATTACTGACCGGCGAAAAAATGACGATCAGTAACGTACCTGATATTAAGGACGTTAACAAACTGATTGAACTATTAGGCGACATGGGCGTAAAAACCGAACGCCTGAACGAAGACACTTATACTTTTGAAGCAGGTAACATCGATCTTGACTTTTTTGAGTCGGATATGTTTAAGCAAAAAGGTGGCAGTTTACGAGGTTCTGTAATGATTGTCGGCCCGTTACTTGCGCGTTTTGGCCGTGCCTCTATCCCTAAACCGGGTGGGGATAAAATTGGTCGCCGCCGTTTAGATACCCACTTCCTGGGTTTTGAAAAATTAGGCGCCCGTTTTGATTATAATGCTGAAACCGGCTTTTATAATGTAGATGCATCAAACCTGCAAGGTACTTATATCCTGCTTGATGAAGCATCGGTAACCGGTACGGCTAACATTGTAATGGCTGCCGTTTTAGCTAAAGGTACAACCACTATCTATAACGCTGCCTGCGAACCTTATTTACAGCAGCTTTGTAAAATGCTTAACCGCATGGGTGCAAATATCAGCGGCATTGGTTCAAACCTGCTGACTATTGAAGGCGTTGAAAAATTAGGCGGTACCGAACACCGGATGCTGCCTGATATGATCGAGATTGGTTCTTTCATTGGCTTAGCCGCCATGACCGGTTCTGAGATCACCATTAAAAACGTGCAATACAAAGAGTTAGGGATTATTCCTGATACATTCCGCCGTTTAGGTATTAAGATTGAATTACGTGGCGATGATATCCACATCCCTGCGCAAGATCATTACGAGATTGAAACCTTTATAGATGGTTCTATCATGACCATTGCCGATGCACCATGGCCGGGCTTCACTCCGGATCTGTTGAGCATCATTTTGGTTGTGGCTACGCAAGCAAAAGGCTCGGTACTGATCCATCAAAAAATGTTCGAGAGCCGTTTATTCTTTGTAGATAAATTGTTGGATATGGGCGCACAGATTATCCTTTGCGATCCGCACCGTGCTACAGTTATCGGTTTGGATAAACAAGTTCAACTGAGAGGTATCTCGATGACGTCGCCGGATATCCGTGCAGGGGTTTCTTTATTAATTGCTGCTTTATCTGCACAGGGCAAATCAACCATTTACAACATAGAGCAAATTGAACGTGGTTATCAGCATATCGATACCCGCTTAAAAGCGTTGGGGGCAGATATTAAACGAGTTTAAACGTAGCATACTTCTTAAAAACAAGAAAGGCGAATCGGTATGATTCGCCTTTCTTGTTTAAAGTCTTTTTTGTTTAAAGCGTTACCGGTTCAGCAACTACCATTACAGGCACTAAAGGTGCAGATACTAATACAGGCACCACTTTAAAGTGTTCAGCATAAAAGCGTTTTTTATGATCGGTATATTCGCTTACAGCGCCTAAAAAGCTCATTGCTTTAATATAGTACCAGGCCATATCTACCTGATGGGGCTTAAAGCCTGAACGTGCACTTTTAGGATACAGGTGATGGTTATTATGCCACTCCCCTGCTACAATACCCGGCCAAAGCTGGTTTACCGACATATCTTCTTTATTGTAATCGATACCCTCGCGGCGTTTGTCTTCGCCTTTGCCGTGACCTTCAAAGTTGAATGTACGGACACCTACAGCCCAGATACCTGCAGCACCGAATAGTGTACAAGCCAAAGCATGGCCTCCAATCAGATAAAACATTGCATACCAAAAGCCCCAGCTTAATATAACAGATAATACCGTGCGCAAAGGATTAGCCAGCGTACCATATTTTTGATACTGAGCGAAGGTATTTACATTAACGCCCGTGTGTTTCATCAGCTTAACGCAACGGCCATAATCTTTAGCATCCATATCACGGGCAATAGGCTGGTGATTAACATCAGCTAAAAAGCAATAAAGAAAACCGGCTGTGGCGTTGTACGGGTCGCCTGGTTGATCTGACTTGGCGTGATGCACGTGGTGCGAGATCACATAAATTTCCTCCGGGATGATTTTGATGGTTAAATTTTGGGTAAAAAATCTCCAAAAATTATTTTTGAATTTATAGGCCCGGTGCGTACAGTACCGGTGATGCCATATCGTGCCGTGTGTACCTAAGATCATCATCCCGTACACAAATGCGGCAATAAGCAGCTTAATAGTAAAGAATTTAAAAATGAACAAAAACAGGCATGGCGTAAGTGCCAATACCATCATCCAGCTTAAAAAAGAAAGCCAGTTTTTTTTATCGCGAAAGATATTTAGGCGGTAAAAAAATTCGGTAATAATTTGTTTTGAACTTGGTTTAACTAAATTTCCGGCGTCATCGCTCCAGCCATATGATGGCCTCTCCAGCACTTTATCTAAAAACGTCATTTAAAAGTTTAATTACGTGTATAATCAATGTCACTGAAATGTCACATTGACGCAAGATACACTTTTAACATTAAGTAAGTGTGTTTTCGAAAAATAAATATTCGGGTAAGTTTTATGCTTCTGCGCCGGTAGCGGGGAGCGAGAAATAAAAGCGGCATCCCTCGCCAGGATTTGTTTCTACCCAAAGCTTGCCTTTGTTGAGTTCAATTAATTCTTTACAAAGCAGCAAACCTAAGCCGGTACCTTTCTCGCCCTGGGTTCCACTCTGCGAAAAGTGGTGATTGGTTTTAAACAAGCGTTCAACATTCTCAGCCGACATACCTACACCCGTATCCTGCACACAGATATACACTAAAGTGCCCTCGGTTTCTGCCGATACAGTGATCTGCCCGTTGTTACTGGTAAATTTGATAGCATTACTCACCAGGTTCCGTACAATAACTTTTACGTGATTACTATCGGCCCATACGCTTATTACCGGTTCTACCTTATTAATGAAGGTTATGTTTTTTTGATTCAGCTGATGTTCAAACGTTGCCTTAATTTCGGCAGCAACTAAAAACATATTCACGTTAGATGCGGTAACCGTTTGTCCCTTAATTTGTCCTGATGCAAAATCCATCAGGTTTGATAAGGTCAGCTCCGCTCCTTTTATAACCGGAGTTAAATCTTGCATCAATTTTTTCACCTCGTCCGGAGTAATATAGTCCTGCGCAAACAGATCAGTAATACTGCTCATGTTAGCTATGGGCGTTCGTAAATCGTGCCCAATAATGGCCAGTAACTTGTCTTTCAGTTTATTTACCTCTTCTAAATCGGTACGTTGTACTTCAATTACCTGTTTTTGATCGGTAAGTACTCTATGTTGTGTTTGAAGTCGGGTATTCAGTTGATTTTTTTGCCGGTAATAGATATAAATAATCAGCAACAGAGAAATTGCGGTAATTAACGAAACTATAAGTAAAGCAATGGTTTTATTTTTGCTTTTTAAAAGCACCCGGTTGGCGTTGTTACTTAAATCGGCTTGTTCAATCTGATTCAATTTATTATTCAAATCGGCGTAATCCTTTATCAGTTGCAGGGTTTTTGAGTTCGAGAAACGTTTAACACTATCGTAAATAGCAATGCTCTGATCCTGCAATTGTATGGCCATGGCTAACTTGTCCTGTTTTCTGTATATACTTGCCAATACTTTTAATGCCCGCAATTTCAACTCCGGCGATCCAATCGTATCAGCAAGTGCATATCCATTATTAGCGTTAGGAATAGCCTGCGCCAAATTATTTTTTAACATGAACAAGCGTGCCCGGTCAATCATCAAGACCGATAGAAGTCGTTTATTTTTGAGTTTAATTGCAATCCCGTAGCAGGAATCAAGATTATGTTCGGCTGAATCAATTACGCCTTTATTAACGTACAATTGCCCTAAACGCTCGTAAAGTATAGCAACCAAATCATTCCGTTTAGTTTTTCTGCTGTATTTAAAAGCAACGGCAATATGGTCTACACCGTTCTGATAGTCGTTAGTGGCGTTAAATAATGTGGTTAATTCGGTAAAAGCAACGGCCCTTAAAGCGGTGTCTTTTCCGGCCCTTTTTAAACTGGCTTTAAAATAATGCAGGCCAAGCTTGTAGTCCTTCATATCCACATAGTTGCGGGCCATGTTACGGTAACAATCGCTTAGCGCTTTATTATCGCCTTTTAAATAAGGTAGTGCAAGCTGTAAATAAAACTGACTAACCGGCAACGAAGATTGTGCCCAGTACGATACGCCTATTAAATTAAAACTGACGCCAATACCACGACGGTAACTGATCTTTTTGGCCATTACCAACGCTCTTTCAGCAATTACTCTGGCCATATCTGGCCTTTTCAACATGAAAGATTTAGCGCGTAGGATAGCTGAATCGACCTGAGCTGGTACGGATTTAACCTCGGCATTTTTCTTAATACCCGAATATCCGAACTGGCAAATCAACAGCAATAAAAAACAGGCCGAGAGAAATCGCATCTTAAAGTTTCCCCGGAGTTTTTATAGCAATTACACAGCGCTCCCCTTCTAATTCCTTTTTGCTCAGTTCAATATTAAATTCAGGCTTGGTGTGCTTTTGCCGGGCGGCCTGGTTTAGCTTTTCTAATTTACGTTGCCGTCCTTCTTCAAACCTGCGTACCTGCTCGTAGTTTTCAAGAATCAGGCCCGGCACTTCTGCAGGTTCGTTATGTTCATCCTTAGCCACCATGGTGAAATAGCTGGTATTAGTGTGCTTCACCACGTTAGTCTTTACGTTTTCGGATACCACACGGATACCCACCATTAACGATGTTTTACCCACGTAGTTTACCGATGCCATTAGCGAAACCAGTTCGCCAACCTCTACAGGAGCCAGAAAATTTACAGTATCGATAGAAGCCGTTACGCAGTAATTGCCTGCATGTTTAGCTGCACATACGTAGGCCACCTTGTCCATTAAAGATAATAAGATCCCGCCATGGATTTTCCCGCCGAAATTGGCGTAAGAGGGAATCATCAACTCGGTTATAGTTGTCCTTGAAAACTGCACGCTTTTTGGCGGCAGTGATTGTTCGGGAAAAGCGGGCATTATCAACAGTACTAAGTGCTTACAAGTTTAAGTAAAGTATTTGTTACTTAAACATAATTATTTAAAACAAAAATGCTCTACTGTTCATTTTTTAATTTCAAGTTTAAACCTTATATTGTTTTAAATGTCTAACCGTTGTGAAAACCTTACTAATTAACCTCAGCCTTGTATTAATATCGTTGGCCGCACAAGCCCAGGAGACCATCGAAGTAATCAATAAACTCGACCGCAAAAACGCTGAAGTATATAATGTGCTTAAAACCGACATGAAAACCCGCGAGGGGCTTTATCAGGTACGCTATAATAAAACCATAGCATTAGCCAGCGGTATCTATCATAATAATGTACGTAAAGGTGTCTGGCATTTTTTTGACCAGGCCGGTAAGGTAATGCAGAACTTTGACTATGACAGAAACCTGTTAACTTACGAAGCCCCTGATACCCGTGTAGATTTTTTTAAATACGCCCTTGATAAGCCTTACACCGCTAAGGATACCGCAACCCGCCCCATTAAAATAGGCGGTAAGTACATGGGCTATCAAACTTTATTGCGGATGTTTAAAAAGCCGGCTGATGTAAACACCGATGATAATTTACGTGTGCAGATTGAATTATTGATAAGCCCTTTCGGTAACCTGGCCGATTACACCATACAGGTTGACGGCCTGAAACTAAACGTAAACCTTGATCTGTTGCCCGATGAAGAAAAAAAATTCATCCCGGCAACCATCAACGGCGAACCGGTTGCATCAACCATAACGTTCCCCTGCATTATGAAGAGCAACGGCAATCTTCTGCTATTTAGCGATGTGGAATGGAAAAAAGACCATTCTTACAATTAATCAGTTTTCTTTAAAGGATTTGCTGTAATTATCAGTTAAATTTGCGGGCAAATACCTCTGAATGTCCTCTTACAGTAAATTAAAACGATTCCATAGCTTCTTTAAATTCCAAAAAGAATTCAGGCAAAACAGCCTGCGCAAAGTAAAAGTTTACGAGATTGTTTTACTCTGGCTTCGGAACTATTTAACACGCACACAATTCCTGATTGTATCGGGTATATTGGTTGGAATAACAGCCGGTTTTGCCGGTGTGATCCTGAAGACCCTGGTGCATTATATTCATTACCTGATTACCGCCAAATTCCAGTTCGAGCAGCAGGTGATCTTTTACATCGCTTTCCCGGTGTTAGCTATCAGTTTAACTACCCTTGTGGGGATCTTATTCTTTAAAAAAGGCAACGAGCGCAAAGGCATTCCTGCTATTTTATATGACATTGCCCAAAACTCCAGCCTGGTAGCGCCGGTTAAAATGTACTCGCAGATTATTCAAAGCGCTATTACCGTGGGCTTAGGTGGGTCGGCCGGATTAGAAAGCCCAATTGCGGTAACCGGCTCAGCTATCGGTTCAAATTTTGCAAAGACTTACAATCTGGATTATAAAGACCGCACGCTATTATTAGCAGCTGGCGCCACCGCAGGCATCGCATCGGCATTCAACGCGCCCATTGCAGGGATGATGTTTGCCTTCGAGATTTTGTTGACCGGAGTTGTATTTACAGATTTTATTCCGCTGGTAGTTGCGGCAGTTTGCGGCAGCCTGGTTTCCCGCATTGTTTTAAACGAAGAGATCCTTTTTCATTTTGAATCCCGCCACGCGTTCGATTATCGAAACATCCCCCTACACCTTATATTAGGTGTAGCCGCCGGTTTATATGCCCGCTATTTTACAGTTACATCATATAAAGTCGAGCATTTTTTTAAGAATTTAAAGGTAAACGCGCTGCAAAAGGCACTGATCGGCGGCGCGGCGTTGTCGTTACTTTGCGTACTCTTCCCTCCTCTTTTTGGCGAAGGTTACCAAACGGTGAAAGATCTGGCTAACGGGCAAATCAGGAATGTGATCGCAGCCAGTTTTCTTAAATACTTCGATTACCAGGATTGGTTTGTGCTTTTATTTTTAGGCTTTATTTGTTTGTTAAAAGTATTTGCCACCTCAATCACTATTAACAGCGGTGGTACTGGTGGTAATTTTGCACCGTCATTGTTTGCCGGCGGCGCATTAGGATATTTTATCGCCATTGTCTTTATACAACTGGGCGTTCCCAATGTACCTGTCACCAACATGGTTTTAATTGGTATGGCCGGCGTAATGAGTGGGGTAATGTACGCGCCTTTGACTGCTATATTCCTGATAGCGGAATCCAGTTCGAGTTATGATCTGTTTATCCCACTGATGATTGTCGCTGTCACCTCCTACTTGATCAGCAAAAAATTCTCGCCGATATCGCTTGAACTTAGGCACCTGGTTGAAGAAGGACAGATATTAACACGCGAACACGATCAGAACTTATTAAATCAGTTACATACCGAAGAACTCGTCGATCAGGATATCCAAACCATTAATATTAACGCCACGTTCGAGGAGTTGATAGATCTCGTCCGCACCGGCAAGCGAAACCATATTGCGGTTATAGATAATGATAATGAATTACGTGGCATCATCAAACTTGATGATATCAGGCCGGTTATGTTCAATAAAGAACTTTATCACAGCCTGAGCGTTCAAAAAGTTATGGTACAGGCACCTGCTATAATCAATATCGGTGATGACATGCGCGACATTGTTAAAAAGTTTGATGAAACATCAACCTGGAACCTGCCGGTTGCCGATGGGCAAAAATTTGTCGGGTTTATTTCTAAATCGGCAGTGTTAAACCGTTATCGCGAAGTGTTAAAAAATCATTCGGCTTAATTTAGCTATGGCTAATCCATTAATAACTTATCTTCAATTATTTCAGCCTGTGGCCGAATCTGATCAGCAACTGATCAGCGCAGCGTTTCAATACAAACGCTTTAAAGAAAGCGAAGAACTTTTTCAGGGCGGGCATATTTGTCGCGATTTATTTTTTGTTTGCGATGGCGTTTTACGCATTGTTAAAGTGAACGAAAAAGGCTCCGAGTTGACCCATTTTTTTGTAAAGGAAAATCAGTTTTGTACCATACTGCATAGTTTTGATAACGAAGTAATTGCCGAGGAAGGAATACAGGCGGCCTGTGATGTGGAGGTTTTGGCTATCAGCAAAAAAGAACTTCAAAAGCTTTATCAACAAATCCCCTATCTTAAACCACTGATCGATCAAATCACCCAACAACGATTGTTAGATAAGATCCGTTTGCGCAACAGCTACCTGGGCGAAGATTCGGCTGGACGTTATCAATTGTTCATTATGCAACAACCGGATATTGCGTTGCGGGTTCCCCTAAAAGATATCGCCTCTTACCTTGGCATTACGCCACAATCCCTAAGCAGGATAAGGAAAAGTAGTAAGTGATGAGTTCCAAACTGAAAGCAAAATTGTTCAAACTCAAAACCCACTACTCAGCACTCATAACTCCCACCGAATTTACCAAATGTTAAGTGTCGCCGATTTTTGGCATCCGACCTTTGTATCATTAAATAAACACACCATGATACAACAAACATTAAAAGGAAAAAGGATTGTACTATTAGGGGCCAGCATGGGTATTGGTTTAGCCACAGCCAAGGCCGCCGCAACTGAAGGTGCTGAGGTAATAATCGTATCAAGCAATCAACAAAGGATAGACCAAGCTTTGCAGGAATTGCCAGCCGATGCTAAAGGCTACGCCATCGACCTGAGTAAAGAAGAGAACATCAAAAACTTTTTTGAAGAGATTGGCAAATTTGATCACCTGGTATACACCGCAGCAGAAAATCTAACACTGAACAGCATCAGCGAAACTGAGATTGAAAATGCGCGCCTGTTTTTAAATCTGAGATTTTGGAGTGCTTTCGCCGCGATAAAATATGCATCACCTAACATTAATGCAGGTGGTTCTATCAGTCTGACTGGCGGCATCGCAGGAGCCCGTCCCGGTAAAGGTTGGAGTGTAGCAAGCGCCATCTGCGGAGCGATAGAAGGCTTTGTAAGAGCATTGGCGGTAGAGTTAGCGCCTATTCGGGTTAACAGCGTTGTTCCTGGCGTTATTAGAACCAATCTTTGGGGAAGTATGAGTGAAGCCGACCGCGAAGGCTTGTATCAAAGCGTGGCTGAAAATATCCTGGTAAAACGGGTAGGCGAAGCGGAAGACGTGGCCCTCACCTTCCTCTATCTGATGAAACAGCAATTTGGCACGGGCCAAAACATTGTTGTAGATGGTGGAACAGTTTTGGTATAAACTATCCTAAAGCAGAAAAGTCTCCTATTATGAGGAGACTTTTCTGCTTTATTTAATAATGACTAAGCTTTCATGACACCAATTTTAGTGCCTTTCCAGTCAGGGAATAATACCTGATCATTGCCGATTTTGAGATGTTTATCGGCTACCTCACTAAACACACTTCTAAAATCAGTTGTTACGGCAAGGTCGCGGCCATCTTCCAGGTTTTCTACCGAAAGTGGTTTGATATCGCCATGCACAATACCGCCGTTCACATCGTTACCCAAAATGAAGTTGCACGATGCACGGCCGTGATCGGTACCGCCCGTACCATTTTGGTGTACGGTACGGCCAAATTCGGTCATAGTCATTAGGGTAACATCATCCTGGTAGGCTTCAATATCATTCCAAAACGCTACTATGCTGTTGCTTAAATCGTTCACGTTGCGGGCAAAAATACCGTTATCGCTACCCTGGTTAAAGTGTGTATCCCACCCTCCCGATTCGGCAAAAGCGATCTCCAAGCCAACATCCATTTTAATCAACTGGGCTATCTGTTTTAACGAGTTACCCAAAGCCGAATTTGGATACTTGGCGTTGAGCGATGGCGTATAATTTTTTACGTCGTTTTTTTGCAGCATTTTAACGGCATCAAAACTTTCCTTCCCTGTCGATTTTAGCAGGCCCGAAGTTGTTTGCCCATAAAGATCTTCGAAGCTTTTAGCAGCCATGTTAGCGCCGCTTTGATTACCCCGCATCTGAATAGAAAAATCCTGCAGATTGCTGATGGCTACCGAAGCATTATCGCCGTAAAATGATCGTGGCAGAGATGAGGTTAAACTCACCGCCTGGAACGGAGTAGCGGTATCATGTCCTAACAAACCTACTGCCCTGTTTAACCAGCCGCTGGCTGTACCTTTATTAAATGGTGTTCCGGCTTCCATATAATCCTGCGCATCAAAATGCGACCGGGTATTATTCGGCGAACCTATACCATGAACAATGGCTAAACGTTTATCCTTAAACAAAGGCTCGAACGCGCGCATGGTAGGGTGTAAACCAAAGCGACCGTCCAGATCAATCAATGGTTTGGTTTTGCCACCCTGGGCAGCGGTCATAAATAACGTCGGGCGGGCTTTTTGTAGATTTTCATCGGTAAAAGGTGTTACGGCCATTAAACCATCCATGGCCCCACGCTGAAAGATGGTAACCATGATCTTCTTCTTTTTGCCCGGCTCTACAAATTTATTGCTGGCCGCAGCTTCGGCTAAAAAGGCAGGAATCCCGCCCATTAAACCGACCCCAAACAGGGCCAGCCCTCCCGATTTTAAAAATCCTCTTCTTGATACCATGATCTTGTTATTTTAAAGGGGTAAAATTATCTTCTTTGAAACTCCGGTGAACCAACTATAATGCCTACTACCTGTGCCAGCATGGTGTTATTACCGTTGACATTGGTCACCGCCTGATAGCCATTCTTCTTATTGAAATTACGTTTCGGCTCACGATCAGGTTGATTACCTCCATTGGCCATCATCATATCCTGACCACCGCCTGTCATATCCGGTTGTGCAGCAGGCGCGGCTTTCTCTGCAGCATCGCTAATCTTTTTGCCCAGGTTAGGGTCATTCAGCATCGGCGTAAGCTGCTTAATGGTAGCATCCAAGTTGCGTTCTGGCATAACCAGTTTGCTGTAAATAGAAAGCGCAGCCTCTGGGCTTTCGGGCTCATGATGGTTATTCAGCGCAGCTAAATCAATTTTAACGCCCGGGATGCGTTGCGATGCCAAAGCCAAACCAAAGTTCATACGGTTAAGCAAAGCACCTGTATTGATCCAATATTGCCCTTTATCGGGGAAACCGGTTGGCGCCTGGTAGGCATACATTTTTTGCCCCATTTTATTAGCCCAGCTATATAATTGATAAGGCTGCGATATGGTAGCATTTAAACCTCGCACCGAACTCATTACCAGTTCAAAAGGCGATTTTGTTTTTTCGCGCAAAGCGTCTTTACTCCAAAACTCAGGTGCTGATGCCATGGTGATCATTACTTCACGGATATCGCCATCCTTATCTTTAAACGTCTTAACCATTTTATCGAGAAGGCTTTGCGCAGGGGCATCGTTTACAAAACGTACGGCTATTTTACGGGTTATGAATTTAGCGGTAGAGTTATGGTGGGCCAGCATATTCAATAAATCAACACCTTCCTGGTAACCATCATTACCAAAATGTTTGCCTAATACTGTTTTATCGCCAGTGTCGTGGCGGTTCTCGGCAAAAAGAAAATCGCCGTCGTGCATAAAACCACGGGCTTTCATTTGTTCTTCGCCGCCTATTTTAGCTAATTGCTGCATCATTCCGCCAACACCGTAAGTACCTAAAGGGTATACCGTCCAACCAGTTAAAACCCTGGCAGCCTGGGTAACATCCTGCTGAGTATAGCCGCCGTCAACGCCTAAGGTGTGTAGTTCCATTACCTCCCGGGCGTAATTTTCATTTAAACCTGCTGCCTTTTTAGCATTTTGTAATTTCTCCATCATACCGGCAGCTACCTTTGGATCATTAATTGCCGGTGAGTTTTTGATCAGTTGCTCCAACGCAGCCTGGCGGCGCTGAAATTGTTTGTTATTAGCCTGATTGTTACTTGCGCCCGAACTTGAAAAATTATCGAGGTAGTACAGCATAGCGGGAGATTTGGCCGTAGCCAGTAACAGATCGCCAAACTTACCTGTGACATTCGGGCGGATCACATCACGCTCGTAAGCTGGGATAAATTCTGCGCAGTCGTTTTTAGTTGTCGATACGTTAAAGTGATTCAGCCAAAATTCGGTCAACACCTCGCGCAGTTGGTTTTGCGAATAAGCAGCGCGTAATATTTTTTGATTGTAAAGTTGGCGATATAATTCCTGAGGTTGCTTTAAGCCCTTTTGCTGCATGTACGCAGCTAAAGCATCGCGGTATTCTTTTTTATCTGTCTTAGCCGAATCCTTATCGATAACGCCATCTTTAATAGCCATACGTAAGGCCTGTCCCCCACGCGGATAAATTGCGGCTATTTGGGTATTGCTTAATTTCAAAGCATCATACTGATTAAGCATGGTGTTTAGCGAATCATCAGGCAAATTGCCGTCTAATTGTTGCTCGTACCATTTTTCAAGGCCCATCTTAACCACTTCATCCACCTCGCCGGGGGTAGCGCCGTAGGTAAAACGACTCAACAAGTGTGCAGCCGCTTGCCTTTCAGTTAGCCCTGCTTGTTTATAAGGGAAGCTGAATTTAGGTTTACCTGTATTCCTGACAGATAAAAAAGAGGATAAAACAAAAATCCCTCCCAATAAAATAACTAACGAGCTAAAGTATTTTGCTGGCGTCTTCATATTGCAACCCGGTTAATTTTTAAGCAATTACGTTTCTATGACGTAAAGCTAAAGCTTAGGTTTAATTACTTAATGAAAAATAAATGAATTTCTGTCACAATCCTGTGCCATCTGTATCTAATACATGTATAATAACACTGAAACGGCGTTTTGGTGGCGCGTAACAAATTTGCAATACAAATTTCCGTTGTCCACCTCATTGCGTTTTTTTGGTATCTTAACCACAAACTTATATTTATAAATATGACTGACACCCCACTCATCCAGATTCGGGACCTATCCAAATCGTACGGTGAAAAATTAGTTTTAAAGCATCTTACACTTGATATTTTTCCCGGCCAGGTTATCGGCTATATCGGCCCGAATGGCGCCGGAAAATCAACCACGGTAAAAATCCTCACCGGACTGATCCCTGATTTTAAAGGACAGGTTACTGTTGATGGCCTGGATATGAGCATCAATTCGCTCGAAATTAAAAAATTGATTGGCTACGTACCCGAGAATGCCGAATTATATGATGTGCTCACCCCCATGGAGTATCTTGATTTTATAGGCAAGCTATATAATATGGAAGAAGGTATGCTGCACGATAGAGCCAAGAAACTATTAACTGCTTTTGGCTTAAGCGATAACATCAACAATCGTATGGATACTTTCAGTAAGGGTATGAAGCAAAAGGTCTTGCTGATCTCAGGCATTATTCATAACCCTAAAATTATTGTGCTGGATGAACCGCTTTCAGGTTTGGATGCCAACGCAGTAATTATGATTAAAGAATTGATTGTGAGGCTGAAAGAGGAAGGCAAAACTATATTCTATTGCTCGCATATGATGGATGTGGTGGAAAAAGTATCAGATCGTATCCTGCTGATTAACAAGGGTGAGATTATTGCCGATGGCACCTTTGAATCGCTGAAACAAAACCATAGCGACACGCTGGAAGGCATTTTTGCCAAATTAACCGGTCGCGAAAGTTCGGGTAGCGAAGCTGATGCTATTATTAACTCTTTTGATTGATAGCGATGGATAAACTATTCTTAACTGCCGTAGGTAAGTTTGATTTTTTATTAGAAAAGGCCGGCGTTAATACCCGTCAGCTACAAGATATCCTGCGCATTAAACTGATGATGGATAATCGGCGACCGCGTACCTTATTCTCGAAAAAGCGGGCTAATAACACAAATGTGAATAATCCCTGGCTGGTAACCTTGTTTACCTTAATGATGGGTTTATTTGTGGGGATGCTGCTATTTTTTGGCGATTCGCCTTTATCCGGCCATACCTTCTATTTTACCATATTTATGATACTGATGTGTTTTACATTGGTAACAGACTTCACCACGGTATTAATTGATACCCGTGATCAATTCATTCTACTCCCCCGCCCGGTGGACGACCGCACTATCGCTATGTCGCGCATCCTGCACATCACTATTTACATTTTACGTCTGGCTTTAATACAAGGCCTGCCGGGTATAATTATGGTAGGCTTTGCCGATAAAAGCTTTCTGTCGCCTATAGTAATGCTGGTTGAGATACTGGAAGCCACGTTTTTAAGTATTCTCTTTGTCAACCTGATCTATCTTGCCATGATGCGTACGGTAAGCCCTCAACGGTTTAAAGATCTGATCAGTTACTTTCAAATTGCTTTCTCCACACTCATTTTCGCTGTGTATTACCTGTTACCAAGGTTGATAAATCTTAATGCTTTAAAAGACATTAACCTGTTGGCGCATAACTGGTCGTATTTCTTACCGTCTATGTGGATTTCGGCCTTGAATGAGGTTTTAATTCATCCTTCGCGCGCAACTGTTGTAATTGGCTTGTTGGCTTTAGCAGGTTTGGTAACTCCGGTTATCGGTTTGTGGTTTGTGATAAAAGTATTGGCGCCGGGCTTCAATAGGAAACTGATGATATTAGCAACATCTGAAGATAGTAATAGTGGCACAGTTAAAGTAAAATCTCAACTAAAGCAAGATTTCAGAGATAAAATTGGCAGTGTGGTAGCACCAGATCCGGTTGAAAACGCCGGCTTTAGCATCACCTGGAAACTGGCAGCAAGGACGCGTGAGTTTAAGATGAAAGCCTACCCATCGTTTGCCTTTGTGCCCATTATGTTTCTATATTTTACATTGAGCGGCGGCGGGCAATCAGTAGGTGAAAAAATGTCGAAGATCCAGAACGGCAGCAGCTATGTATTTCTGTTTTATTTAAGCTTCATTGTATTATCATCCTTATTAGGAAACATTACCATGTCCGAAAAATTCAAATCGGCCTGGGTTTATTATGCCTTACCTATAGGGCAGCCGGGTAAAATCCTATCGGGCATGTATAAAGCCTTAGTTATGCTTTATTATCTGCCATTTTGCATTATTTTAGGTACTGGGATGGTAATAGTTTGGGGCCCTGGAATTATAAACGATATTGTCCTTTCCTTTTTTGCCTGCCTTGTTTATGGTGTTTTGACGGCTTTATTTATTGTAAAAGGACTGCCATTTTCAAAACCGGTTGTAAATAAACAAAACGGTGGCCGTGGTATTGTTAGCCTGGCTACTATGGCTTTAATCGGGCTTTTAGGTTATGGCCATTACGTTTTAGCTAAGTACGAATTGATTATTTGGTTAGCCATCATCCCGGTAGCTGCTTTGTACTGGGTTATGATCAATCAATACAAAAAAACGACTTGGGACGATCTGGAATCGTTTGAAGATGCTGAAACTATAGAAAAGCCCAAGAAAATAAAAACAAAACCTCTCATTCAAACTAAATGAAAAAGATCACACTCTATCTTCTGTTTTTGCTGTTTTGCACCTATGCAAACGCGCAGGATGGCTACCAAATGCCGCCAAAAGTTATGGCCGATCTGCTATTGGCCAAACCCACACCTTCGGTAAGTATTGACTCTAAAGCCGAATGGATGCTATTGAGCGAACGTAACCCCTACCCCTCGGTAGAGGAACTGGCACAACCCGAATTACGGATAGCAGGCTTACGTATCAATCCCAATAATTTTGCGCCGAGCAGGCAAACGTTTGTAAATAACTTTACACTTAAAAACATCAAGACCGGCAAAAGCGTCGCGATCACGGGTTTACCAACACCTTTATACGCGGGTGGCATTAGCTGGAGCCCAGACGAGCATAAGATCACATTTACCCAAACCAACCAAAAATCGGTTGATCTTTATGTGATAGATGTGCTCACTCATAAAGCTATGAAGGAGAACAAGCACCCGCTTAACGTAGTATTAGGCAGCGGCATTACCTGGGCAGATAACAGCACTTTGCTTTACCGCGTTACGGTAAAACCTGCTACGTCAGCACCTCCAAAACCGTTGATGCCAAAAGGCCCAACCGTTCAGGAGAATTTAGGTAAAGCTGCACCGAGTGCCACTTACGAGGATCTGATCAAATCGCCGCATGACGAGGCTTTGTTTGATTTTTATGGCACATCGCAATTAGTACGTAATAAAGCCGGCGTTGAAACTCCGATAGGTAAACCAAGTATTTACAGCACCATCACCCTATCGCCCGACAGGCAATTTATGCTGGTACGTACGCTACGCAAACCCTTCTCTTACCTGGTAACAGCAGGCGGATTTCCATCAACCGTTGCAATTACCGATATGACAGGTAAGGTGTTTAAGGTGTTGGCTACCTTACCATCAAGCGAAGGCACACCATCAGGTGCGGATAATACCCAAAACGTTCCCCGTAGTTTTGATTGGCGCGATGATGAGCCCGCCACCATTACCTGGGCGCAACCTTTAGATAGTGGCCTGATTAAAAAGAAAGTTGATTTTCATGATGCCGTTTATTCGTTAAACTCGCCATTTAAAGGCGACGCTAAGGAATTATTTAAAACACCTTACCGCTACCGCGGCATTACCTGGGGCAACGCAACTTTTGCTTTGGTTAACGAGGGGCTACGTTCTAAGCAAACTAATCGGGTATCAGTATTCAAGAGCAGCACAGGTAAGTTAGAAACACTTTACGAGCGCAGTTCTACAGACTCGTACAACAATCCCGGCACACCGGTATTGACCAAAAACAAATACGGCAGGGATGTGATCCAACCGACAGATGGTGGCACCAAAATTTTGATGAACAACGTTACGGGTGCATCAAAAGCCGGTGATTTGCCATTTTTAGCCAAGTTTAATCTGACAACTAAGAAGAACGACATCATCTGGCGTTGTACTGAAGGGCATTTCGAGGTGGTGACCGATGTTTTGGACGAGAACAAACTGATCCTGCTAACCCGTCGCGAAGGGCAAAAGGAAGTACCGAACTACTACATTAAAAACCTGACGACTAAGGAAGATAAAGCCATCACCAGCTTTAACAATCCTTACCCACAACTGGAAGGTGTTACCAAAGAAAAGATCTATTACAAACGCGCTGACGGCGTTGATTTAACCGGCGACCTCTATCTGCCGAAAGGCTACAATAAAGAAAAAGACGGCCCGCTACCGGTGTTGATCTGGGCTTACCCACGCGAATATGATAATGCTGCCGATGCGGCGCAAATCCGTGGTTCGAAAGATAAATTTACTTTAATAGGTGGTGGTAGCCCGGTATTTTTTGTAACTCAGGGTTACGCTGTGTTAGATAACGCTGAAATGCCAATTGTAGCTAAAGAAGGTAAAAAACCTAACGATAGCTTTGTAGAGCAATTAGAACTGAACGCCTCTGCTGCTATCAATAAACTATCCGACCTTGGTGTTGGCGATCGTAACCGTGTAGCGGTAGGCGGCCATAGCTACGGTGCATTTATGACGGCCAACTTACTGGCACACACCAAACTATTTAAAGCCGGCCTGGCCGAAAGCGGTGCTTATAACCGAACCCTTACTCCTTTCGGTTTCCAAAACGAAGACCGTACTTACTGGCAGGATCCTAAATTGTATTACGATATGAGTCCGTTTAGTTTTGCCGATAAGATAAAAACGCCACTATTGCTGATCCATGGTGATGCGGACGATAATTCAGGCACCTTCCCTATCAATAGTGAACGTTTATTTGCTGCGATAAAAGGTTTGGGTGGCACAGTACGCTTTGTTTACCTGCCTTACGAGGCACACGGCTATCGTGGCAAGGAAAACCTGCTGCATAAGCTTTGGGAACAGAATACGTGGATGGATAAGTATGTGAAGAACGCGAAGTAGAGTTATTGACTTTCGCTTATAAACCTTTGTCATTGCTGTAAGGTACGAAGCAATCGCGAGCTTGAAGAGCGGCTCGACTAATCCGCGATTGCTTCGTACCTCGCAAAGACAAATTGGGCAAGAAGCTACCGCTTCGTTAGCCTCAAAAAGCACCTCTTAAAAGAGGTGCTTTTTTGTTTTTATGCTTATCGGGGTTTACTATCTTTATCACATTAAAAATCTCCTATGTTAAAACGCCTGAAGCATATCGTATTAGCACAAATCATTATTATTTCATCATTTGCACAGCAGGCTAAAGCGCAATCGCGTTTGCAAAAGTTTGATGATGAGATATTGATTGACCTGGCCGATCATCGTACTCCTGCGCAAACCGGTTTTATGCGGTTTATGTCTAACACCCTGCCCTACGGCGATATCGGTATACCTGTGGGAATGATGGCTGGAGGGATCATCGGTAAAGATCAGGAGCTGAGGCAGAACGCCCTATATGTAGCCAGCAGCACCTTCGTAACAGCGGGACTTACCGCATTAATTAAAGTAATTGTAAAACGCCCACGACCGTTTATTTCAAATATCAAAATCGTTCCCGTTTACAGGGCACGTGATTACTCGTTTCCTTCAGGACATACGTCGACTGCTTTCAGTACAGCTACCGCAGTTTCCATCGCTTATCCAAAATGGTATGTAATTGCGCCTTCATTTTTATGGGCCGGAACTGTAGGATATTCGCGGATGTACTTAGGAGTGCACTACCCTACCGATGTTGGTACAGGAGCTTTATTGGGTGCAGGTTCGGCTGTTGGTTTATCATTTATGAAGAAATAAGCATAAAAAAACGGACCGGATAAAATCCGGCCCGTCTCAATCACTCTAAAACAATCACCTCTACTTTAGAAGTATCTTTAAATAAACAATCCGTCGTTGTTTGACTAATTATTTATTTTGGTCAAATTTACACTTTACGGGTGGGTTTAAAATAGCTGAAACTGGTTTTTACCGATGCCTGACAGTCAGCTTACGGTGCAATGACATAAGCCTAAATTGAAAGTCCTTTTACAAAGATTTCGATCAGCACCAAGCGTTTTTGATTGATCTCATCCAGATGTTCTTTCAGTGGAAACCCTGTTTTTTTATGAGACATTGACCGTACGCGGACACCGTGTAAAGCATCCAAGATTAGATCGACCATCCCGGAGGTATCATCAACAGGTTGCAAACGACCGGCAGCTATATCTTTATTAAAGCTATCGCTCAACTGCTCTATTTCGGTCTGATGGATTTTGCTGATAATATCCCAAATCTCAGCAGGGATATTTTGCTCGTTTAGCCTGAAGAAATCGAAGAAGTTATAGTTGGTCACCATAAAATTATGGTGGGTATCTATTTGAGCCTTAAATGCGCTTAACAAATCGGTAGCCTGGGCCACTTTTTCGCTCAGCATATTAATGAAACCGTTGGCTAACTTATTCATTACCGCCACGTAAAGCTGGCTTTTGTCGGGGAAGTAGTAGTATAATAATGCCTTAGACATTGATAGGTCGCCGGCAATTTCATTCATGGTTGTTTTTGAATAACCATAGTGTAAAAATCGTTGGTACGATGCCTCTAAAATCTTCTCGCGCTTAATATCCTGTTGGTCGTTTCCTGAACTCATTTTTTGTTATTAAAGCCGCTATTCCTGACTTTTTAAACAAATTTATCAAATTTTCTATTGAATGGACTGAACGGTGTATGATATTGACTTTCTGCTTACAATCGATTGTCCGCAATCAGGCTGTTTCGGCCAAACCAAGGCCTGCTCCTAATACAAGTGCATCTTCAATAGTGCCGATTATCGGATCTATCAGATGTGAGTGTTTCACCACCGCTTTGCGCAAATAAAAACTGCCAAAAGTTGCCGCAATTGCCGTTACCCCACCTAAGGCTGCACCTGCATACCATTTGCCGCCGCTGGCTTTATAAATGCCTGCGCCGGATATGACCCCGCTGATGCATCGCCCGATTAACCCTGCCGGTGAGATCCGATTTGGCGCCGCAGGCATTTTGTCGCCAACAAACTCGCCTAAGGCTAAACCGCTCATAACGTTGGCGGTGACATTTGACTGCATGAAGCTTAAAGGAGTATCATCTAATGCATTAGTATGATGACGGCTTAATATTCTACTACTAATGGCCGGTGCAGCCATTGAGCGAATGCCGGCTAAAATTCCTAAAGTAATAACCTGCCAGTGAGGTTTGGTGATAACTATTTTCACGATGTTGTATTTGTTATTATAACCCACTGCCGCTTTAAGTTGTTTGGTTTAACCCTTTTTTAATTGTACCGAAATAATATTTCTTTAAAAATCTTAACTATTAAAACAAAAGCCCTGTAAATGAAATTGATTGAATATTAACAACATCTACCAAAATGAAAGTACATACAGACAATGCCGCCGGTTTATTGGGTAACGCCATAGGTAAAGGTTTACTGGCCGGGATAGCTGGCACCGCAGCCATCTCAATATCGCAAATGATTGAGATGAAAATTACCAAGCGCGAACCAAGCGATGCTACGCTAAAAGTAACTGGCGCAGTAACTGATGTTAAACCGGCAAACAAACAAGCGAAAGAAAAGGTATCGCAAGAAATTCATTGGGTTTACGGTACGGCCTGGGGTGTGGCCCGTGGCTTAATCGCCTTGACGGGTTTAAAAGGACTTCCGGCAGCGGCTGTACATTTTGCTGCTAACTGGGGCACATCATTAATTATGCTACCAAAATATAAAGCAGGTCCGCCCATCCAGGAAGAAGACGCTAAAACTATTGTCATTGATGTAATGCATCATGCGGTTTACGCGCTGGCTGCGGGCTTTGCTTATGATGCGCTGGATTATCAGAAACCTGAAAGCAAATTGGATAGCGTATTGGAAGACTTGAAGTTAAAAAATTTGGTAAAGCGGGCGAAGGAATTGTAAACGATCTTTAATTGTAGGATAGCTAAAGCAAGACTTACGAAGTTTTTAAAACTTCGTAAGTCTTAAATATCTAAACCAAAACATCCCCACCTGAGATATTCTTTAACATGCTGTCAAACAATTCTCTGATCCGTTCTTTTAATGCATCCGGACTGATAATTTGCGCTTGATCGCCAAACATCATATACCACCGGGCAAACCCTTCTAACGACATAGTTAGGAAAGTCATCTGCACCTGATCACCTATCTCTTCCTGCGATACAAAGCCATTATAATATTTCTGGTTATCTAAAAAGTTGGCGATCTTTTTATCAGCCAACATCACCACCGTAGTTAGTTTTTGATCGCTGGCTATCTGCGCTAAATATTGTTTAAGTGTAGGATGTTGCGCGTCAAACTTTATCCCGGTATCGTAAATCATCTTTATCCGGTCGACACGAAAATCGCGGTAATCGCTTCTTAACCGGCAATAGGCAATTAAATGCCAATATCCCTCCATAAAAAAAACACCTACCGGTTCTACATGGCGGGTGCTGTTCATTTGGCTGTGATGCGCAAAGTAATCTATCCCCAAGACGCTTTTATTAGTAATACCATTTAAAATGGGTTGCAGTGCATTGCGGTCGGTATCTTCCACTGGTTTATGAGATCTTGAGCGTAATACGGCAATGCTTTCGTCAATCTCCTCCAACATATTTTTATCAGCCGAGCGTAATACTGCTTTTACCTTAAACATGGCAGATTGGTATTGGCCTATAGTATCTGTGTCCGTCAGCTTCTCTATGAATTTTTCCGCGGTTAAAAACGCGGTAGCTTCTTCGCGGGTGAACATTACGGGGGGCAAACGGTAGCCATCCATAATAGAATACCCCACTCCTGCTTCGCCTATAATGGGCACCCCTGCTTCTTCCAATGTCTTTACATCCCGGTAAACAGTGCGCAAACTGATATCAAACCGCCCCGCGATATCCGCAGCCTTTACCACCCTGCGCGACTGCAGTTGGATTAATATGGCGGAAATACGGTCTATACGGTTCATAGCTAAGTGATGTAATTAAACGTCTAATATCGCAATAAAATGACCGGAAAAACTTAATATTGAAAAATTACATCAAACCAATGAGATATGAATAACGACGATAACATCATTACGCTACAAACATTTTTTGATCCGATGCTGGCACATATTACCCGCGCCCGGCTGGAAGACGCGGGCATCCATTGCTTCATTAGTGATGAAGATACCGCCTACAGTTTTAACCAAACACTGGGCAAAATCAAACTAAAAATTTTTGAACGCGATCTGGAAAAATGCAAAGCTATTTTAGCCGAAGATGTGGATTTGCCGGATGATTTTACAGCAAATGACCAATAAAAAGCGTATAATTACACTTGAAATAAAATTTATTGATACCCCAAACGTAAGCTAATGTATAACAGGCGCAAATTTATTAAACTGTCGGCTATCGGTGCTTCGGCGGCCGCTATATCTCCGGCTTTAGCCAAAGCAAAATCATCATCTGCAGATAAATCTACTCTGCCGGTTGTAATATCAACCTGGGATTTTGGTATTGCAGCCAATGCCGCTGCCTGGGAAGTACTTAATAAGGGCGGGCGCTCTTTAGATGCTGTGGAAGCCGGTGCGCGAATCCCAGAGGCCGACATGAAAAACCACTCGGTTGGTCGCGCCGGTTACCCTGACCGGGACGGCATTGTTACACTTGATGCCTGTATTATGGACGAGCAGGGTAATTGCGGCGCCGTTGCCGGGATGGAAGATATAGCACATCCAATTTCGGTGGCGCGCTTAGTGATGGAGAAAACCCCGCACGTATTATTAGTTGGCGATGGTGCCCGCCAATTCGCCATAGAGCAGGGAATAAAAAAAGAGCATCTGCTTACGCCTGAATCTGAAAAAGCCTGGAAAGAATGGGCAAAAAAAGCCGAATACAAACCAGTGATCAATATCGAAAACCAACCGGCTATGAATGGCGGTAAATATAATCATGATACTATAGGCATGCTTGCCATTGATAGCAAAGGAAATATATCAGGAGCTTGTACTACCAGCGGCATGGCTTTTAAAATGCACGGTCGCGTTGGCGATAGCCCAATCATAGGCGCCGGGTTATATGTTGATAACGAGGTCGGCGGCGCAACATCAACCGGTGTGGGCGAAGAGGTGATCCGTAACGTGGGTAGTTTTTTGGTGGTCGAACTGATGCGGCAGGGACTAAGCCCCGAGGCGGCCTGCAAAGAGGCGGTAGACCGAATTATCAAAAAGAAACCGGAGACAGCTAAAACCATACAGGTGGGCTTTTTGGCCATCAATAAAAAAGGAGAATATGGCGCTTACGCGATACAGGAAGGCTTCTCGTACGCGGTTTGCAATAAAGAGAAACAAGACCTTCTGATAAAAGGCAAAAGCCATTATAAAGGTTAATGATTAATCTGAACTGAATTTGTCAACCCATAAATTAAGCTATTAAGATGGTCTCGTTAGAGGTCTGCGCTAATTCTGCTACATCTGCCATAGCCGCCCAGGCTGGTGGCGCTGCGCGTGTCGAGCTGTGCAATAATTTGCATCAGGGCGGCACTACCCCATCGCAGGGGCATATTATTTTGGCGCGAAAGTCTTTAAATATTCAATTGTATACAATCATCCGTCCCCGCAGCGGCGATTTTCTTTATACAAACGATGAGTTTGAAATTATGCGCGAGGATATCAAGCAAAGCATAGATTTGGGCTGCGATGGTGTGGTATTCGGCATCCTAAAAGCTAACGGCTCCGTAGACATGAAGCGGAACGAGCAGTTATTAGACCTTGCCCGTAAGCATGGCTTAAAGGCCACATTTCATCGTGCATTTGATGTTTGCTCTGACCCGGCGCAGGCCTTAGAAAATCTGATCTCGTTAGGATTTGAGCGTGTTTTAACGTCGGGTGGTAAATCATCAGCCATGGAGGGTATCAGCGGTATCCTTAAAGCTATCAGACAAGCCAACGGTCGCATATCTGTAATGCCCGGCAGCGGTATCAGCGAAAGCAATGTAGCCGATTTGGTAAGATTTACCACAGCTACGGAGATCCACTCATCTGCCCGTTCTTTAGTGCACAGCGAGATGCTTTACCGTAACGATGCCATTATGATGGGCAGCCGATACGTTGACGAGTACGCCACCTACGAGACAGATGCAGAAGTAGTACGCCGGCTAATTGCGAGGGCTAATGGTCTGTAGTGAGTAGTGAGTAGTGAGTAGTGAGTAGTGAGTAGTGAGTAGTGAGTAGTGAGTAGTGAGTAGTGAGTAGTGAGTAGTGAGTAGTGAGTAGTGAGTAGTGAGTAGTGAGTAGTGAGTAG
>Ga0116227_10003734_pt1 | contig 33643 bp, 27 predicted proteins | sample S1TSphgellanicum_FD_89693 | JGI IMG/M metagenome (GOLD analysis project Ga0116227, IMG submission 89693) | Host-associated microbial communities from peat moss isolated from Minnesota, USA - S1T2_Fb - Sphagnum magellanicum MG | ecosystem: Host-associated > Plants > Peat moss > Unclassified... | reverse complement strand
TTTTTTTCTCTTTTTTTTCTCTTTCCTTTTTTTTTTCTTTTTTTTTTTTCTTATGGTTGTGTTTTTATATTATAAGTTTTTTTAAAAAAATTTTTTATTTAAAAAAAGGGGTAAAAAAAAAAAAAAAAAAAAAAAACCTCTCCAATGGGCACAGGATTACATATTTAAACTTTGGGTTTTTATAATATTAGTCACATTATAATCATAATATATTGTTCTAGGTCTATGAATAAAGTAATATCATATTGAGCCAAAAAATAAAATAAAATCTAGGAATATATTGGATATTATTTACAATTGGTCTTTTTGAATGATTCCAAACAATTTTGTCAATTATTTTAATTGCAAGTATTTTTATAAGAAATAAAACAATAAGCATTTAATATTAATATTTTTAATTTTTCCATTTACAAATGAACAATGTTTAGATTTATGTTTAGAACAATGGTTATACTACTAAATGCAGTTCATTAAATTATAAATCATATGAAAATTTTGAAAGTTATATATAATTCTTTTTTTTATCGGGCTACAATGGAAATAATTTTTATTTTATTTTCAATTTTTTGATCTTGCATCATTGGGTAGCAATCTAGGGATTTTAGTTCAAGTTCATAATAAATATGAACCATGTGGGGGCACGTACAATTACTATGACAAAACGACAAAAAAAAAAAAAAAAAAAAAAAGGTTACCCAAAACTTTCACCCCTGGGCAGCTCGAAATTTCCACACTAACGAAATAAATTAACCATCATCGCCTGTCAGGTACCAAACCACAGTTCTACAACATGACCATCCGCCAAACCCTGGTTACAAAGCTTTTGAGAGCATATTTCTCCAGGGTTTCAAAACCCTAATAAACCCTAATAATAAACCCTGGCTTTCTTCTTCCGCTTTTTGCCGCACTCAAATCTGCTCAAATCTGCTCAAAACTTGCAGCGAATCCATATCAATTTTGCCATTTTCACTTCCCAAATAGCGTACGTAGCAGGAAGAAGCGGAACGTAATTCTTGAACGCAAATTTCCTGCAATGCGGATGGTGTTGTTTTTTTTGTGTGGTGCCTTCAGTGCGACAACAGCAGGATAGTGTATTATTACCAGTGCTGTGGTTGTTGCTGCTACCTATTCGATGGCGGTGAAGACAATGATGGTGAGAGAAGGGGGTTGGGGTGCATTGCTTTACGCCTGCTGTATCTCCCCATTGTTCTACCTCCGTCTCCTTTCTCGCCGTGCCACAGGCCGGGAACAATACCTCACCTGGTCAGTGCGTTGTGGATACCCTTCCCTGTCCCGTCCATCCGGACCCCTTCTCTGGTTCCACGCCGTGTCCATAGGTACGTCTCTCGCTCCAGTGCAATCTTCATGGTTTTATCTTCTTCCTGTTTTAGACTGCTGCCATCCAGCTTACTTACTTACTTCATAGAAGGGTCAGTCCTTGCATGTTCGAAGATTTTGTTGGCTCTGCCCTTCTGGAGAGAGACATTGTGATGCACTCAGAAACGGGCTAAAGTTTGGTATCCTAGAAGCATTTCTGGCATAAGTTGAAGGATCCACTTGGGCTTCACCACGCTAACCACCATTTGTTTCCAATTTAGTATGTTGAATATTTTTCATCCTTCTGGATATCATTTTAAAGGCAGAGCCAAATTTATGAGACAAGTTGCTTTGTGTCTGAGAAGATCTGTCCAACCGAGTACACCTTATTTCACCGATCTTCAGTTCTGTCAGTTTGGTGACATTTAGTGCTCGGAGATCAAACTGCGAAGTTATAATCCTTGTCTCTATCATGGATACAAGGTTCGCTTCTTTGCAACAAAATCAATGCAGGTCTAACTCTATGTGCTTCCATCCTTTACACCAAGGGATTGTCCCTCATAGGCATTTTCTATGTGAAACCTGCACAATGCCTCAATCCATTTTTGTGCTTCCATTGATTGTGCTGAGCTTAGATTCAAAACTTAGAAGGTTCTATTACTTTAAGAGAATTTTGCTACCAAATCATAGCCCAGTCAAGAATAAGTTGCATCTGTATGAAAGGGCCATTCACTGCTATGCTCCTTAACAGATGAACTCAATAGTGTTGAGTGAGATTTGATTCTTGACCCAGCTCTGCATGATCCTGGTTGGTGTCCAGATACCTTCTGCATTCTTCTTTCCTTTTGCTCAATTTTGTGCTGGCATCCTGAAATTTTGTTTGGCTTTGTGATGGTCTTGCATCACTTGCGGCAGGGGAAGGCATGGCTGCAATTCCTGTGATTCGCCGATGTATCCAAGCTCGACCTATTGTGAACATTCTGATGACAACTTCAACTGTGACAGCACAGTAAGTCTCCAGCCCCTTAACTTCTTGCAATGATAATGTGTCTAAAATCCACTTCTTATGCATCTGGTATGCATTATTTAACTGCTATGCCATTCTGCGGTTTAAGGGTTTCTGTCCCAACATTCTTGATGACATCTCAGGATTGTAGGCAATCAAGTGCAAATAAGCTGAATGAATTTGACTTGGGTTTTGTTGACATTTTGATAGCTCTTTGCTGGAGAAATGTCTACCTCCTGGTGTGCTATTGCAGGTGTGGGTTTCCAGCTTAATCCTGTTTGTCCCCTATTATCATCATTTTGCACTTTTAAGGACAGATGCAAGATAAGGCTCACCATGTGATGGTTTCAGATCCTGTGATATTATAGTTTGAAATCAGCTAATTACAGCTGTTGCATTGTATCTTCTATGTGAAAAGGTGGAATCATTTTTCCTCTGGGAATCACTATTGGATGTGCTGTGAGAATAGAGACTTTCCTTGATGCTACTTTTGAACCTTAATATGCTGGCAGGAAACCTACCAGAAGAAATTAAATGTGTCCTATGTCATTTGAGATGATCGATGATTTTCTGCAAAGCTAAGTTGCCTGATTCCTGTTCTCTGGTTGTGGTGTCTTATTAGTTTGCACCTGTTGACACGCCTCTGGCGGTGGAGAGATTTTTGAGTCACTGGCATCCACAAGCAGCTATTTTCATGGAAAGTGAACTGTGGCCAAACCTTTTATTGGCATCTGCCCTGAAAGGGGTGAGTATTGTTGCCCTAATTTACCTGTGTTGTACCCTTACAGCAAGTTCAGGTCTTGGAGAAAGGAGGTGACCAGAGATGAGTGAGTTTTTTGTGCAGGTCTTTCTAGTTGGTGTCATCCCTATCAGTTATGGTTTGTTTCTCATTAGATGTCTTCTTACCTGGTATGCAGATGCCATTGGCCTTGCTAAATGCGCGTATGTCAGCCAAGTCATTTGAACTGTGGTCATTGCCACCTGCACGGTCACTTGTGGCAGCAATGCTCTTACAGTTTTCACTCATAACCCCTCTGGTAGTGTCCCTCATTTCTTATGTGCTATGAAGATTAGTGAAGCTTCCTAGCCATTGATTAGAAGAGCAAGTGGCATTGATGGATCACCTGTCAGCTGCTGCAAATCTGGTTCCCAATTTGTGCTGCTGATTCCTGAAGTCCTTTTTTCTTGAACTAAATCTGCAAATTAGGGAGGCACAGAGATGTCAGCATGTGATCATGACTAGTGACATTAGGGTGCCTGTGTTCTGGGATGGAAAGGTAGAGCACTAAGGAAGCAGTGCGCTTCCAGATCTTAGGTGCATCCCCTTTTGTGATCCATTTTGCTGGCAATCTCAAGTATGGTAAGTTGCTCTCTGAAACTGATTAATGAAGTCACTAGTATCACCAATTGCAGTATGTAACTACTTCTGTATCATTATGCAGGAAATGAGGCTGCTAATGTTGTGATTGTGTTCTTTCTTACAAGCCATGTGGTTTGATGACTGTGCAGCCTGTGGAGCTGGGGATGCAAACAAGAAATTTGGGCTGTCACTTGAACTCAAAAATGCACTAGTGGGTCGTCAAATATGGCTTGCTGCCTCCACCCATTTGGAGGAAGAAGAAGGTTGATTCACATTGTCTTTTCTTTTTCCCCTGAAACTCTTTCATTGTAGAAGCTCTTTCAGCTTATTCGTAGTGTTTTCTGGTGGTCTCTGAATGCTATGGTTTGGAAGCTGCAGGTTCTGTGTTATACTTATAGTGGTTCCTGGAATCTGTTGGGAATGTGGAGTTGCAGCAATCATCAGAATCCACCAGAACCTCAGTAGCTGGCTGCCAAGTTTGCTTACTATCATTGCCCCCAGACATCCAGCACGTGGTCACTCCATACGGACTGTGAGTGCATGCATGTCTAGAGTATTTTGTGCTTTCTTGATCACTTCTGGGTCTGGCACAATGTTGCTTCCTGCGATTGTTACAGATTTGAAATATGGCCCCCAATCAGTTGGATCAACTGCTGATGGAGGGCTGCCATTGATTATGTTGAAGCTGAGGACAAGTCTGACTATTACAGCTGATGGCCACCTTGTCCATGGTTGTAGATCCCACAAATATGGGGGATGTGTTATTCATGGTAGTCAACCTGGTTATGTTCAGGGTCAGTTGGTTAATGATTACATTGTGGGATCTTAGGCTCTTTTGCACACTGCAGGCCAGTTAGAAAGTTTCCCAAGGTATTGGCTGTAACCCTTAGGGTTATAGTTGCACTTGTCAGCAAATGTGGTAACATTTTTTTGCTGGTGAATTGTGCCTGAATTCACTCTATTCCATTGCTGGTGTATATGATGAGGCAGCAATTGCAACAGCAGGGATTTGATGTTGCACAGAGATCACAAGGAGATCCAGTGTTGACAAGCACAGATGTGTATATTGCTGATACCTTAGGTTTGGTCCTGTACCTCCCCCTCCCAAATGCCTGCAGATGTTACATAGAAATTGAGGAGTATCAAGGTGCCTTATATTGTGAAGTCCTTGCAGTATTGATAAAGGCTGGGTCTGGAAGTCCACTGTATTCTTTCTGAATTATCCTGAGCAAATGAGTTGTATTATCACTTTGATACTACAGCTTCTTAGAGGGTCAAGTATGAGGTTGTTCTGTTCATTTGTCTTGCTATGGATAACCTATTTCACAAGGGGTTTGCTTCAGGTGAGCTCAAAGAATTCTACTCGTTGGCTCCAGTTGCATTTGTAGGAGGCTCACTTGTTGAAGGATTGAGTGGCCACAATCTAGCAGAGGCTGCTGCTGCGGGATGTGTGGTCCTTACAGGTACATAGCAACCTGGTTGTGCTCTGTAAACTGGCTGATGTTTACACTTTCTTTGTGGGTTAATGCATGACATTGAACTCCTACCACTGACAGGAGCTGATGAAGTCAGTTGGGATCTTGTGGTAGCTGATCACTACAATACTTGTTGCTGTTGAAGGTCACTGCACATGTGCATGGCTGCTGCTATTGTTTAAACTGCCTCCAGTTAGTCCTCTGTTTTCCAGGGTTAGGTCTCCTCTTTCTCTTCTTCGCTGCTTTATTATCAGATCTATAATGTTATTATTGGGTCATCTCTCAGGTCTGTTCAGGTTGGGTTAATGTAAGTCTGGAGAAGTTCTTAATACCTTTGAAGATATTTCTTTGATTGTTTTCTTTCCATGTTACTGGGTGTCATGTACTGCTGTTTATTGCCTTGCACCTGGAAGATATAGTGGATAATGTGGGCTGGGTGATCTGCCTTGCATCTCAATGTGCATTCTACTGTGCATTGGAATTGCAACAGGCCATTACATTGGACACTTTCAAGAAATGTTGTTGGAGCTTCAAAAGATAGCACCTCTCTCTGTACAACAGGTGTGTGGTGCATTCACCTTTTTTGTAACCTGTTGCAAATTTATTCTATGCCTCTTTGATATTGACTGAAGAGTTCATCTTTTCTAACCTGCCTCAATCAGCAATTCTCTAAATGTGTGAAGGACGGTTCTGACATGCCTCCTGATGGATTGCAACATCTAAGATAAATTCTGTAAGATGACTCTCTAGGAGTCATCCAAAAGTTTGAAACCAGTAATCATTGGAGCTGTAAAGTTGCAGGATAGAGGCTTTATGTCAAATCTTAAGAGCCCACCATAAGTACATTATGTGATTTGCAGGTTGATGGGGAACAGGAATTGCTTAATGTATTGCATAATTTACTCGGCAAAGGAGCTAGCCTGAGGCCAAGGAGAGATGCAGCACAATTTGCTTTTGCTGCTGCTGCAGATGGAGTTGTGCTCCGTGTATGGAATGTGTTGAACTCTGTGATCCTTGACCAGACATTTGGCAGAGCTGCTTCAGATGCATCACAGTGGTTGGAAGAGGATAAGGCTTTTGTAGGTTAGAATGATCAGGAAATGTGTCCTATCAAATGCAAAGGACATACAGGAGGAGCAGTTTTGCAAGAGATTTTCAAAATTTAGCACCTCAATCATTGCAAGGTATGGTTTGCCACCCAAAAGCCTACATGTATGGTGCTGTTGCAATCTTTCAAGGATCTGTTAGTCTACAGCTCCTCTGCCATATGAATGCTTGTGATAGCAAGCAACTGTGTGTCTATCAGATTTGACATTTTCACACTGTGTCCCTATTCATAGATCATGTAGCTTTGATGTTTATGTAAGATCTGTGAAGCCCAAGGTTTGGCTGCAAGCTCAAAACAAGAAGAATAAATGCACAGAGATCATCTGGTTTCCACTCTCTACATTTTGTTTAAGTGGCAGTAAATGTTGAATTTGTGCTTGTCAAAGTGTTGAGGCACTGAATTCCATACAAACTTTTGACATGTGGACTTTCCAATTTCAAGAACCAAATATGTCATTTGTTTATACTATGTGTTTACAGATCATCCCATGAAGTGTAATACACTTTATGGAGTAAGTCCCACAAAATTCTTGGAGTAATCCATATCTACGTTTAGTGAATGACCCACCATTCTGATGGAGCTGGGCACAGTGGCTCCAAAGAGTCAAAGACATCACCAGAAAAATTTGTGATGACACTATCTGGGCTACATGAATTTGTGTCTTTGTTGTCACATTCTTGCATTCCAGGATCTTCAGAGTACAACATAGGTAACTTCTCCCATTGATGACTAGTGGGAAGAAATGTAGGAAGTTCAGGACTAAACACCTGGGAAGTTTGCAGTGATGGACCCTGATCTGGATGGAGAAGGAAATCCAAGTAGTTGTTGTGTTGTGAATCAGTGAGTGGTGCTACTCCAAATAGGTCAGCACCTCTTCCACTTTGATGAATCAAGTTGGGGAGGCCCAATTCTGGTAATAATAACAACTGACTAGCTGCTTCTGCACCACCCTCATTGCAGACATGCTCAAAACATGCCCTATTGTCCTTTCGGGATCGTGGCCTTCGTCTTGCTGACCGTGCAGGACGTTGGTTCACTGTGCCACATGGCATTGATGATGGTGGGTAGTGCCCACCTCCAGTGTGCCTATGGCGATCATCCCTCCCTGTGCCTGGAAATAGTTTGTTTTCTCCATACTGTGCCTCTGCTCCTGCCATTATGTGGTTTTTAATTCCTGCTTTGTGAACCATAGCAATTCATATGAAGGATTTGGTATAATGGTTATTCAAGGATCTGTAACATCCATCTACTTGATGCTGTATAGTTCTGTATAAATCAAGTATGCCATCAAAGTCAGTCTTGTATGACCACCAAGTATGTTAAACGTCAAGTCTAGGCTCCTGTTTGTGTGGGAAAGCTACCTTATGAAAGACGAGTGGGATGTGCAGATTTGGATACCAAGCTAGAAAGGAGGAACAAGTCATATAACAAGTAAGAGAAAGCTGCAATCATTTCAACTGTAATTGCAAGCCCAAATCCAACAAGTTAAATCAGATCTTCAGATTGTAGGGAAGGAAAATACATTAGATTATTGGAGTCTGGTGAGTTCATGGTACATTTCTTTGAACTATAGTTGGTCACATTGTACTAAGTGCCTGAAGTGCTTTTTTGTTCTGCTTTAGAGTGGTTTGGTACTGGGTCTCATTGCAATAAAAATATGGCTAACCATTGTTGCCTTTTCAACCTCTTTGAACTCTGTGTCTCTCTGTAGATGAATTAGACAGACATGTTTCCACTTGTGCATTGTTTGCTTACCCATGTATTTGATAGTGATTCATTATTAGAACATTTTGTTTGCACTATACAACAACCAAATATTGAGCCCAGTTGTTTCACTGTTCCATGCTATGAACTGAAGTGTTGTACTTACTTTCTTTGTGTGCACCCTGATTATTCCTAGATTTTTCTCTACCTTAATGGAGAAACTCAGTTTTTCTGGTTTTGTCTGTGGCTAGTATCTTTGGATGATCTCTTTGACTGGTTCAGAAGCATGAAAATGGTTATCAAGAGTTGTTCTTTGATCTGATTTAACTGGTAGAATCTTGATAATTTCCATGTTGGTCTACATTACAAGATCAACTTACTGAATGCAAAGCATGGCAGTTCTGTATATCATTCTAGATTAAGTGCATTAAAACACATGAATGATATGAAGTATTTCTAGTACATCTTTTGAAGATCCTATACTTCAGATGCGGTAGTTGTGTGCTCTTAATGGATATATTCTTGGGAGTTTCATGTCAGAAGTGTTATATTGGCCATGTCTGGTATGGTGTCAGTGTTGATGCAGTGTACATAATTTTCAAGGTGCTGACATCAACCTACATTCACTTTCTAACCCATTGGCTCTTTGTAATGAATTTCTTTGCTCTTTAAAGGGTAGTACATACTGGAAGGATCTTGCTATCTGTCAGCTGCCAACTGTGAGGGACTGGTAATGCACTCCTCACACTGAAATGTAACAATTGGGTAGGGACATGGGAGAGCGAATGGAAGAGGAATCACACCAGTTTCACATGTGATCCTTTCTCCAACAATGTGGATCAGGCTCAAAGTGGAAGAAGTGCCATGGTTGCCCATGACATTGAAAGCATGTTAACTGAAACTATGATCTAAGTTTACCCAGTGACTCTGTTATTTGCAGGGTCCACTATGATGGATATCAAACTGGCTGTTAAGAGGGGAATGAAGTACTACTATGTACATACCTCCAGCAGTCATGTGTTCAAGTTTGATGTTCAACACGTCATCCACATCCATAGAGGTGAAGCTATGTGCATTTTGTCGCAATCGGCGAATGTCACTGCTAGTAGTATCCCTGAACGGGCTCTCCTCTTCTGCAAAAATGAAAGGCGGAACAAAACCAGCCCCAATCATGGATGCCACACCGCCTGTGGGGCTGTGCACCTGCAGAATCAGGTTTTGGTAAGAGGTGCCTCTTAGCAGCTTCTTCAAATAAGAGAACAAAATGACAGTCACCACATGAAATTATTTCCATATACTTGGAAGTGAAAGACCAATTGCATGCTAATGTGTTAAAATAGAAAAATCTCTTGGAGTGTCCAGCCATGCAAGATTTGAGTGCTTGTACAGTTTGTTCCATCTTTTGTTAACCCTTTCTGTATACAGACAAGGGTTATAGGATTAGTGTAGAAAATGTACACAAATATACAGGGTAGACACAAAAGGCTTGTGCTCAGGGACGGAAAAAAAGTCTATATGGCCAATCAGATTGTTAGAATGGGAGTTCCAAGTTGTTTTGAGGAGTTAATTTTAAACTTGCACTTAAATGTTGTAATAGCATCGTAGGCTTGTCCCTAGGTGCAAAGAAAATGTGGCCTATGAGATTGTTTATATAGGTGTCTTGAATTGTTTTTAAGAGTTGCCTTAATGAACATGTTGCATGCAAACATGCGACATGCAAATTGCAAAGTACTTTAAACAAGAATTTGGAGTTTTGACACATCATTCTCTGATTTTACCCAAGGTGCTCATGGCACATTACTTGAGTTGTTTGTTGTATATATGCTGGTAGTTTGGTGCATGAGCTTGGTGATTGTCTCAATTGTGGTGGCAATAATGTGTTGTTTCAAGATGACACTCCAACATTATCACGGTTGTTCATCCCACATATTATTGACAATTTATTTACATTCAAGCATAGTATTGTGAATTACATCTTCAAGAGCATTTGGAAAGTCTCTTGAGAATGATAACTAGAGGCCATATCCAAGAGAAGATTTGTTGTAGGATCTCCAATATCAGACCACCATGCTTTTTTTTAATCCCAAGATTTTTATGAGCATTGCTTCTACCACATACATCAAGCCCAATGGAGAGATCTTCATAGACAGTGCTATTCTGAATCATTGTTCCTTGGGAGATAATAGCTTGTGGCAGTGAAAATGGGAAATTCTGGGGATAAGAAAACTGGGGAAAAACAAACTGATGTACCTGAAGTGCATTGAAGTCAGATAAGGAAGGGTCTTTGCTTAGATCAGATGTGTCTGCAGATGCATCAGTACTTCCTGATGGCATCTTGGGACGTTGTAAGGCTCTTAGAATGCGCTTTTGTCTCGTACTCCAGAAGTTCTTGACATCATTGTCAGTGCGTCCTGGAAGACAACTAGCAATCTTGGCCCACTTGTTGCCAAGCTTTGCTTGCATCTCTACCACTAGTTTCTCCTCTTCAGGGGCAAACTTACATCCACTCCTGTGTCACACACATTATAACCTGGTTCTCATCATGCAAGTTGCAAACACCCAACTCCTCTAAACAAGGACAAAAACAAAAATATTCTCATTCTTGTAGAGAGTTTCAGTAGATATCTAGTGAAATTTTTGTTGAAACTCTTTGTTTTCTTATTACCACAATTCTACACTCTCTCCTCTCTTTTGCTATTGGAACACACTCAGCAACTTAAAGACAACATTTGGAAGGAGTAACATCATTCCCCACCATTGTGCAGTCCTAAGAGATGCTGCATGAAGATGAATGAGCATTTTGCATGTATCTGCCACAAAGCTAAACTACAAAGGCTCACAAAAACATTATCTAACTGCATCTGAATGAGATAGTTATGCTGGTCAGATCCACCGAGTCTTTTGCCTGAAGCACAGAAGGTTGTTTATCATCTATGACAAAAGATGAAAAGATAGTTTGTAACAAGACTTTGAGATACCATATTAGGGAATTGAATGGGGATAAGGTGCAAGACAATTCATATCAATTGCAGCTGGCCCCAACAAGTTACTGGGGTAAGACGCACCACAAATTTCAGCAACTGATCATAATCACAATGAAATATTAGTCCTTCGACTATACTTTCTATAATAACAAGTTGACTCATGAAATATAACAAATTTTCACAAACCATGAAGAGCCCCAGACTGAATTTGCTAAATTCTTCATGTGGCTTTTCAGTCATGGGAGATAACCACCCCAATTCATAGAGCTAATGTCTACAACACCTGCTATTTCTTATATAACAAACTTTGTTTGACCCACACCATAATTCATCTTTGAAAGAACAAATTGTCATGTGGCTCATCAATGTTGATATAAGCTGCGAAAACGATCAAAATTTCTCCTTCACAGAATATGAAGAAATTGGGAAAGAGACAAATTGTGGAGACATCATGAAGAACACATGGACAAATGGGTCCTTTGCTTTTTCTCATGATTCACAATGTTTGTAGTAAGGAATTTGGAGGTGCAAAAAAACATGACAATCAATCCCTAGCTTTGATAAGCATCCAATACCAAATCATTTGAGTGTGGGGCAATTGTACTAGTACATCTTCACCACCACATTACTTCCAAGTTGTCTAAATTCTTCTCTCCCAAAATATGCATGTATGAAGAGTAGAACATGTTCATTCCAGTTTAAGGAGTGTCACATCTCTTTCTCCAAACCCTAAACCCTAGATTTTGTCTTGGTGAGTTGTGTCGCTGTTGGTGATCAAAGAATTTTTGTTCCTAATGTGCATTAACACCAAGAGGTCAATTATCATTGTGTACAATCTCATGTCTTAAAAGAGGTACAAATATAAATGGATGGTGGTGTTGAGGGATTAATCGTGTATGAACTAATCAAACACTACAAAATCCAACTTGACTTGGGGTGAATAAAGAAAATGTGTATATGATAAGAAAGTGCATGAGTTGTGTGATAGTGAAATGACTTTCTAACACAATTAAATTAGAGGATCCTTAGTGTTGACTTTCTCTAACAATAAGCAGAATTAGGAACTTCGGAAATGAAGTTTTGTGATTAGTTGATAGACATTATATGTTCTCTTATTCCACATACATTGTTTTGTTCATAAACAAGACAATGCATCTCATAAGACAATATAAAAGCTTGACATCATGACAAATGGACATTATTTTTCTTCTATGTCACAAGTGAAGTGAAACAATGTAATTGTGGTATATTTCTTTATGTAGACAAAGGAAAGCAATGAGAGAGGAAGTTTGATCCCTCTTTCTTAATTTGTTATTTCCTTTTCTTGAGTAGTAGGAAAGGGGTGGGGGAGTGGGGGGGGTGGGAAATCGGAAGTGATGGGGAAAAACACCTTTTAAGATCAGGCTTGAGCTTATTGACCCACCGCAGGCGACACGATTTGCCTGTTCGTGGGAGTAATCCTTTGGATCGAATGGAGCTCCAATCACGAGCTCCAAATTGGCGAACATAGTCCACAAGAATCTCATCTTCTTCTGGCATCCAAGGACCTTTCCTCAACACCTCATCCCCATTTGGTATGGACTTCATCATCATACTCATCATCCTTCAAGTGCCTCCCCTTCTTCCCCACGTTTGCTTCTCGTTGTTGTATACACTCCTCAATTCCAAAGTTGCTTGATCTTCTTCTTGTTTGTCTTCTTCTATACACTCATTAATTTGAAACTTGCTTGATCTTCTCCTTCTTTTGTACACCTCACTTCCATACACTCCTTAATTTGAAACTTGCTTGATCTTCTCCTTCTTTCGTACACCTCACTTCCATACACTCTGTAATTTGAAACTTGCTTGATCTTCTCCTTCTTTTGTATACCTCACTTCCAAACTTGCTTGATCTTCTTCGTCTATATACTTTTCAATTTCAAATGTGCTTGAACATTTCCATCAATTTTGGTTTTTCTCTTCCATGATGATGATCCTCATAACTCCTTATGAGAATTCTTGCTAATGTCATAACACTTAAGATCATCCCCACCATGCCATGCATTTTCTGCAATTCATGAAGCTTTTCAACATTACTATTACAAAAGCCCCATGCACTTTTGTTGCCTAAAAATTGGATCCAATTATATCCATTGTAACTTTGTAAGAGTCTTTTTTTGATATGTGTAATTCAATAGTTCATGTCCTTTTCGTGTTGTGAATTGTTGAGTTAAATCAATTCTTCAATCATTATCAATTTTTGCTTGTTTCATTAGTTAAGGGGAAGATCATATGTTGATGCCGTACTTAAATGTATCTTCTTGTTGGTGGTGTAGGTAGTGTTGTTTTTGTCTCTTGTTGGATCCACAAATCAATCTCTTGTTGGAGAAAGATTAATTCATTGTTGTTTCATATTCGTGCATAGGAGGTGTGCAAAATAGTTGTCATCATTGTCATCTTTGGTTTGTCAATAGAATGAAGAGCTCCAAAACACCTAATAAACAACAACCAACAACAACAAAGTGAAGCACACAATAGCGTCTTGTTAGAGATGATGGCAATAGACATGGTAATCATATTGCGAGAAACATTAATTATTGAAGTTCGTCTAGCTACATATTGATGATTCATTGTCTCTTGGGAGTAGAACAAACACATTGAAAACAAATCATTGAATTGTAATAAAAATTCTCTGCAAGTTGATTGATGATTTTCTCTTGGGAGTAGAAGAGACACCTTCACAACATATCATTGAAGCATGCATGAACACTCTACACCTATGGCTTGATTGATCCATCTTCTCTTGGGAGTAGAAGAAACACCTTCACAACAAATCACTGAAGTATAACAAGAATACTACACCTATCTTTTTTGATGAAGAATAATAAGTACACTGCACATGGATTGATTGAGATTCTTCTCTTTTGGAGTAGAACACTGACCATCACAACAAAATCACTGCAGCGTAACAAGCATTCTACACATATGGGTTGATTGATCGTTTCTCCTGGGAGGAGAACAAACACCTTCACAACAAAGTCATGAAGTGTCACAAGTATACCAGACCTACAGTTTTTCTCTTCAGAGTACAAAAAACACCTTCACAATAGATCATTGACGCATGATAAGAATACTACACCTCTGGATTGATTGATCCTCTCCTCTTGGTACTACAGAACACCTTCACAACAAATAATTGAAGTGTGATAAGAATATCACAAGGAACTTAAACAAATAATCATGGACTTTGAAGAGAAGATCAGGCATACTTCAACAGGCTTGCCATTACAGAGGAGGGAAAATACTCTTTACAAAAACTTTGCATGTGCACCAGCAGCTTCCATTGATCACATCATTCAAGCAATGTTTGCATTAACAATCTGAGCAAAAGGAAGTATGACTCCACAAACTCAAGAATTTCAACTTTGAAATCACTCAATAGGATGGAAAAAGATTTGCTAGGTTATACAGAGGAATTTACATTACAAAAATTGAGTCAATCGCAACACAGTTGACAGAAAGGGAATTTCAATGCGGACAGAAGAGAAGAAAAGAATGAAGATACAAAAGGTGAGAATGATCTCAAGATTCAGATGAGGAGGGGACTATTGTCGCAACAATGAACAATAGAAAACATTGGAACTCACTGAGGCTGAAGTCATAACCTTATGAGTGTCACTCACAAATGTTCTGACCTTCACCTCCATCATAAATAGAAAATAGCAGTGGTGAGCTCCCATGATTCCCCACTGATTTCATTAGCTGCCTACTCTGGCCAAAATTTTATCATTGCATACACACATGCATCCTGAGAATCTGTCACATTTCTGGAAGCAACTGGGATACTTAGTCATGATGTTGGCTAGCACTCAAGAGACAGTGCTAATAATAAACGTCAATAGGCACTATCCCAATCCAAGCTGCAACAAGCCTGTGAGGGCAAGCTTCTATTTCAGTTTAGCTTGTCTGCTGCATAACCGAGCATCTAAGTCTACCGCATAGAAAGGCCAACCAAGATGAGAAGAGAAAAATGGAAGACAAAGTTCTCCTTCAACCTGTGAGAGAGAAAGAGAGCGAGATAGCTCGAACCAATGCAAACGGAAGTTCTTGACCGAAAATGAGAAGATATCAATTGAAGCAATCTTGAGTCAACAGAAGTACCAAGTCGTGTTTGCGTATTCCCGTTTTGAACAATTCTACAACAAATCCGAGCGAGATTGAAAGTTGAAAACTCTACAAACTGACAAGAAAAACAGAATCCACAGCGATTTCTGACCAAGTTCACGAGAATTCTTAGACATACGGATATGAAGAAGACTAAAACAAGAATTGAGAGTGCAGACAAAGATGACGATGATGAGATAATCCGACGAAAGATATTTCGACACCACGAATCAAAAACACTAATTGAACGCCTGGTTGAACTTACTCGTTGCGGGAATGTCGTCATGTTTGCACGAAGATGGAAATCAGCCATGGACAGCAGTCATAGGAGGGAACAAACTGAGAAAGAGATAAACTACAAACGTCCTCAAGAACACATATCAAGCTAAAAAAACGTGCCGCGATCTTCTTCTCTCTAATCATGAATGACTTTGTAAACGATGTAGATCAAGCCGATGCGTAACGCAAGTCCTTGACGCACACCCCCCAAAAAAAGGGGAAAAGAAAACACAGGACGTCAGAGATGGAGCAGGCACATACTCTACTCCGACTGCTACCTTCTACGAAATATCGAGAAACGACCTCAAACCTCAAACTCAAAGTTCCGAATTGGTTGTTAATGTCTGCAAAGTAGATGATCGGATGCATACAAGAAAAACTCGGTGCGCACTCCAGCCGGTCTAAAGTGCGCCACTTGAGAGAGTCTGAATAGAAAAGGAAACAGGTTTCGCCCCCCTCCTTCAAACCAGCGCCGGCAAAAAAAAACTGGACAAAAATACAACAAAAGGTTTAGAGTACAAATATGGTTTCTAAGTAGACGGAAACTGGACTTCCATATAAATCTTACCACTTGCGTTGCGCGAGACTTCGGGGGTGCTGTTCGCGTTTTGAGCTGGTGCAGCCAGAGAGAAAAGGAGGAGCGAAAAAACAGAGCCGGAGAGAGAAGAAGAGGGCGCAGGCAGTTACGGAGCGACAGGCGACCGACGGTCGAAAACGGCTCACGCATCAAACCACCACATATTCACACCGACTTTCGGACGGCGACCACGTGCCCTTCGTAGCAAGACATCTGTTTTTCATCGTCTTTTTGTGTGTCCGCGTTGTGTGCGCGCGCGGTGCCTTTCGAGGAAGGAATAAATACGATGTCTTTCATCAGGGTACAAAGAGCCACTGGTGTCCCGTGCAGGAAGGGGGAGCCTTTGGCGGCGGCAGCAGCAGCAGATGAACTTCAAGAAAAAGAAGGAACAAAAAAGAAGAAGGAAATGAGGAAGAAGGGTGTGACGTTTGGAGGGAAGGCGCTGCTTTTTTTCCCGTGCTAGTAGCGATGGATATAAATCTGGATCACAAGCTAGGAGAGCTGTCGTAAGGTTTCCTTTGTGCGTTTCCTTTTCTCACTTGTACTATTTCTGGACCACGATGATCCTGCTTTGCAAACCCCTCCATTCACAAGTGAGTGATCGCTGGTGTTCATTGACGATCGACTGGGGATAGCAACGTTGTTTGTGTGCTTGCTGGTCACTCGTAGTAGTGCTTCGAATATTCCTTGGGTACCTTTGCCCCCTTTCCCCCTCCTCAGAACTTACTTATGACCAGGTTGTGTGCCTACCGAGGCTGGAGATGCCATGGGGACGTTGAAGGATTTGGTTGAAGAAGCCAAAAGGCGGACGATTTTGTGGGCAATTTTGGTGTTTTGCCTTGCCTACTTCATGTCCTGTAAGCTTCGCCCTTTTTTTCTGATGACACTAGGACCATCTCCGAGTAGATTTCACATGATTCACGGAACTCATGTATTAGGCTTTTCTGATTGCTTCTGAAACCTCCTATCATGTGAGTCCTTGTGTTCAGTGTAGTTTGTATCTGACAGATACTATTCAGTCTCAACTGATGGGTATAAATTAAGAGTTTCAGGCAGAGTGCAAAACCCTACTTATCTCTGCTGTTGTGTCCTGAATTTGAATTGTGGTGAAGAAGGGAGACCCATTCTAAGGGTTTGTGCTCTCAAGTGTGCCTCATCTTTCTCACAGTTTGTTGGCAGTTTTTGGCACTCCTATTCACAGCTCTGTGTGAGATTTTGTTGCTTGTCTTTCTGAATTCACTAATCTCATTAGTGTGCTTTTGTTGCTGGGTTCTATTCTTCAGTGACGAGCAGCTCCATATGGATCAATATACCTGTTGCCATCCTTTTACTGGCTGTGGTGCGCTGCCTTTCTTTAGAAGTTGAGATACGAAGGAAACCTCCAGATGGTCCACCTCCTCCCCGACACCAGCTACGACGCCAGCTCAATCCTAATGACCCTCTTCTCTCTGCACCATCTAACTTTGCTAGAAGCAGGTGAGCAAGATACTACCACATCAAAGTCATAGATTTTATTTGTGTCTGATAGACCTCTAGCTTGAAATAAGCAAAGATGTGAAGGTTTCAAAATTCCTGGGCCACTGGAATTGCAGGGTTAGTTGTGATATTTTGTGTATCAGGCTTAGAGGTGGGAGATGAAAACAGCAGCTGCCATCAGAATGCTTACTGTATAGTTTTCCAAAACCTCACAACCTGCTTCACTCAGATTTTGTCACCAAAAGACAATTGCTTCTATTCCATTGCTTATTCTAAATTGTGCAATTCTACTGTATGCTGCTATTGTCTAATACTTGCCAGATCACATATCCTTTAGCTTGCGCTGTCCTCAGACCAAACAATTATAATGATTATCCACAGTTGCAGAAGGCTAAACATTATCTGGACATTTTTGGACTCTAGTGATTGAGAGTGAGTGTTGAAGATTGACTTCTTGCTTTTAGAGCAGAGGTGAATTTGTTAGAGATTTGGTGGTCTAATAGATCGGAATTAATGCAAAATATGGACTGTCTTGCCTATAGCTGGGTAGTTGCCCTTGATGCATGTCTCTGGTACTGGTGAGTCTGAAGCAGTTAGCTGATGTTTATTGAGGCTGAGCCTGTATGGAAATTATTGGCCCTGTATCCTGTCTGGTAGTGGGGTTGTGGATTGTTAATGTTGTGCAGCTGGGTGACAGGTGGCGTCACAACATAGATTCACCTTCAGTTGAGGTGGCTGTGGATGAGCTGACAAAATGTTTGATAGATGAATGGGTTACAAATCTTTGGTATTCATCACTTACCCCTGATCAGGAATTTCCTGAAGAGCTTAGACTTCTGATCAATAATGTCATTGGGGAACTTGCCCGCCGAGTCAAGCGTGTGGACCTTATGGCACTTATTTGCAGGTAAGGGTCCTTGCAAGGACACCTCCAGATTTGGTTTTTATCTGAGATTATTCTGTGACTCATCTAGACAGATGCTAAGCTGCTTTCAATGGGATTGAAGGGCTGAAATGCAAGGCACTTTTAATCACAAGTTTAATGCACATTGATGATGCAGGGATATGGTAGACTTAGTAGGAAGCCATCTTGAGCTCTTTCGTCAGATTAAAACAAAGGTGGGGGTGGATGTGATGGCATCACTCTCAGTAGAAGAGAGGGATGAGAAATTGAAGGAGGCTATGTTGGTGTCCAGGGAATTACACCCAGCACTCATCTCCCATGAATCAGAGTACAAGGTAAGCAGTTCTTTTGTTTCTCCTTGCTCTTCAACCCTTCTGAAAAATCTGGTATGTAATGGACTGTTGAAAGGTGGAAACCAAACTTTGAGCTGCCCAATCAGTTGAAACTGATCCTTACAAATGTGAAAATCTGTGAGCTACCTAGGAACCTGGGAGATTGAGCACCTAACTGGAAATTCAAGCATTTCCAACAGAGTTTATTCCTTACAAGCACTTGCTTATGGGCATTGTTGCAGGTACTAAAGCGGCTTGTAGGGGGTGTGGTTGCTTTAGTGTTGAGACGTGAGGACTTGCGTTGTCGGCTGCTTAGAAGCATAGCCCGAGAGCTGCTGACATGTGCAGTATTGCAGCCTGTTCTCAACTTTGCCAACCCTGGGTGGGTATGCTGAGCTCTTTTCCCCAAAAAGTAGGATGGGCTTTGGTGAATGTTCTGCAGAGGTCAGAAGAAGTCTAGGTTAGACCTATTTTACTGAACTATGCCACCCATACCTTAGTGGGCTCTGCAGGCTACTACATTGCATAATGCTGGCCCTTTTTCCTTCCTACCAATTACATCTAGTCACTTGTGATGATGACCAGTACTGGTCTGGGCCTTACTGTGGCTTAGATTGGGTTGCCAAGGTTTACATATGGTAGTACACCTTCCATTGCCCATCATGCAACACTTCTTTCTAATCTCTGGAGTTTTTAACAGGATATCAATTTTCATTGCATTCATGTAGCCATGATCTTGATTACAGTTCTTTGCATTCCAATTGAAGCAAACTGACATTGAGCAGCAGATGTTATACTTGGTAATTTGGGCATCTGAATCTAGTGACTTTTGCTTGAGCTCAAAGGTGTCATAATTGGTTGTCATCTGTCAATCCAGGTTCATCAATGAGCTCATTGAGTCATTCACATTGACTTCCAAAGAGAAATCAGGCCAGGCCAATCAAGCTCAATCTGCATCTGGTGATAGCAATGTCAAAGATGTCAGGTCACGTCTCCCAGAGCGGATCCTGCAAAGGAAGCCATCACTCTCAGGCCTTGAAATGATAGCCATTAGCAACTTAGAAGGTTCAATAGGGGAGGAATCAAAAATCATCCAGCCTTCACCAAAAAAAAAAGGAGTACATTCAGCTTCAACAGGAGACCTTCGTGCCTTTGTCACACAACTACAGATCTCTGATGCAAAGTCCTTGAAAGAGGCAATTCTCTTCTTTTCAATTTATTTGGGTTAGAAACACATGATTAAAGTAGGTAATGAAAGATTCAGTTGCTACAGAAATCATGATATTAGCACTATGAGTTAGAAGATCAGGAAATCTTCCATCCTACTTCTTTTTGCAGAACTGTAAAGAACATTGAAGTTTTGGAAGTAGGCTGAAAAGTGAATTGCAATTCCAGGTAGCCAACATCTCGGAGCATCCTGGTTCTGAGTGCCATGGGGAGTTGGGTTCAGTCCCTCACAGTGACTGGGCTCAGGTATTGGATGCTGTGACACTGCAGCGAACACAGGCTTTGACACCAGAGCACCTTGACAATTTGTGGGCTAAAGGGAGGAATTACAAAAAAAGGGAAATTGCAAAGCCAACCTCATTAGGTGTGACAGTGAGCCAGGCTGCAGACTACCCTGGGAAGTCGAGTAACCTTGTTTTGTCTGAGTCAAGAGTCATAGCAAAATCCATGGCTGGGACAGAAGGGACCTCTATGACCACCAACCTTGCACAGCTTCCAGTTTCATTAGATGGGCTTCACAAAAATGCTGATTCAGTAGATTTTTTGGATATAAAGCAAGGCTATAAAAGCACTGAGCGGTACAAGGGCCTGCTTTTTGACAACTCAGAAGACAGAGGTCAACAGTTTCCAGGAATAGGATTTTCTCTACATGACACTGATGAAGAGCATCAACGTCCTTTGAGCTTTTCAGAGGAGCTGCAGGTGCCAAATGATTCAAGTAGCTCACAGTTGGCTACTATGGAGAGTACTCAGAATCAGCATGGAACTGCAGGTATAGCTCAAAACTCAATAAGTTTTTCCAAGAATCTAGAGAGGCTGGATTCTGACCAACAGCAATATGAAAGACCAAATATACTTTCATCACATCGAAAATCAAGGAGTGATGATGGTGGACTGGAAAAATGGCAAGAGCTTCAAGGAGGCTCTCATCAAGAGGAGGCTGTTCCAACCTCTTTGAATTCAGGAAGACCAACAGCCACAACTGTTCTCCCACATCCTGATAATGTTATCAACAGATCACACATTGAAGATGAATCTGAAATGAGGCCAATGACTGATGTTCCAACAACTGTCTTGACATCTCACATGTCCCTCAATAAACTGTATTGCAAGGCAAGACTATGCACTGATCCAAAGCTCTTTTCTATCCCTGTAAGCAGCACAGATTTTTAGGCAGATCAGTTTTGCAGTACTGCCCTACCAGTTTCTTGGAGTAACTCTTTTATCCATTTTTGCTGGTCTTTGCATCTTTCCATCCTTATGCAGTTCTTCAGGAATTCAGGAAGAGGGTAAACTGCCCTAGACATGCATGGTCAATATTTTGACAGTAGGGTGAGTAATGATATATCATGGCCATACATTTTATTCCAGCGGACACTTCTCTGGCCAGTCTCTTGCAGATTGTACTATGCCTACAATGTCACAGGGTCCAATGATCTATCGTCTATCATGACAATAGTTTATCAGAGCTGTTCAATCCTTATTTTCTTGTGATGTCTCTTGATGTTAGAATGCAATGATGTCAATCTTGGCTTTAAACTCACAGGTGATGGGAGCTCATTTTGAAAAAGCTGGATCAAAAACTTTTGCAGTGTATACTATCAGGGTTGGAGACTCTGACAACCGAACCTGGCAAGTTCAAAGAAGGTAACACTCATCGGCCCTGCCTCAACAGATGGGAGTGGCAATTGATGCTGCAGCTTCTTTTGGAATCTGATGCATAGCTTCTACTCTTACTGTATCTCCTGGCATGTGTCTCAAGGCCATGTGGTGCCATGGCAGGTTTCGCAATTTTGAGCAGCTCCATAGACGGTTAAAGGACATGCCAAATTATGCTCTAAGTCTTCCTCGAAAGCGCTTTTTCACCTCAAGTCTTGATAATGACTTTGTCCTTGAGCGCTGTGTTCTTCTTGACAAATACTTGAGAGTATGTTGAGTCCTACCTTTTTTCCTCTCTGCACATGTGAACTCTTAGAATCCAGAATACTATTTCCATCCTGTAAGATAGTGGCTGCAAACATTCTGATTTTCATGAAAGTTTGAATTTGGAGAATTAGTATTCTATAGTAAGTGCCCTACATCCTGCAGTACAGAATGTCCTGACTTGAAAGGTTAAATATTGTCTTTCACTGTGCTGTGTTATGCTCTCTGATTTGGTGTATTGCTACATAAACCTATACTGAATTGAGGACTTTGGAGCTGCAGTTGCCTAGTTCCAGTTGATATTGATTAATCTGGGGTCCATTTGGGCACATATAGATTTGGCATGGACAGAAAGCACTCAGAGGGACAATTAATCAGAAGTCAAAATCATGAATGTGTTTTCTACTAGATTTTGGTGTGTTCTTCACTTTTTGTCCATCAGTTTTGGAGTAAAAGTTTTGAATCTCGTTGAACAGGATCTTCTGGCAATTCCAAGCATTGCAGAGCTTCATGAAGTATGGGATTTTTTGAGCATCAACTCACAGGTGGCTTTCTTTTTCTATGGCAGACTATTGAGGGAGCTGGGTTCCAGTGTTGAAATTGCCTGATATGCTAGACCTCAACTTGCTGTAATATAGGGAAATGGAAAGCAGTTGGTACTGATACAAACTCGGTCTCATGTCTTTGTAGCACTACGCATTTGGGGTTGCTCCTTCCATGATGAAGACTTTAGCTGGTGAGTTTTTCTGATCTTTTCTGTTGTACTTAGTTTGTTTGCTCTCCAAGCTATCAACCAGAGGTCAATCATTTGCATTCTGTGTCTGTTAGCAGTAGTTGTTCAATTGCCCATGGAATTAAGTTTGTCATTATGTTTCACCTCTCAGTCTATATGTTCAGAGTTATTTAGAGAGGCAATGTTTTCGAATCTCTCTGTTACAGACTTTTTCAAGACATTGTATATGACATGGCCCAGGCCTGTAAGTTTTCCATTTTTCCAATTATGCAGGTCGTTATCCAATGTATAGAATGTGCACTGGAGATAATGCTACTCATTCTTCCCAGAAGTAGATAACTATATATATTCTTAAGTACAAGTACTACATGAGTGAGAATAGGCAATTTGTCTACACTGGGCTCACTAAGTGCTGTATGTAAATTAATGCAAGGAAGTATCCACCTTGGAAAAGGAGACTGTAAGTTCTAAAAAGGGTGAAGCGATACAGTTGTATTAAATTGCAAGTGTCATGTTTCCCTCTGTTTTGAAAGTTAACACCAGAAGGGAAGTTTAGTAGTTTGATGATGAAACAATGGGTACATAGAATTGGAATAAAAATGTCTCATGACCTTGTGATGTGGCAGTAAATGTCGATGATGCAATGGATGATATGTTTCGTCAAATCCGAGGAGTTTCAGATGACATCCAAGGTGTTTTAAAAACAGCCACGAGTGGGATCCGGTATCGTTTTCCTCTAGGTAGTGGGGACATAAGCCAGACTGGCATGACTTCTGCTTTTCTCCAAAGTGCCATGTCAACCACTCCTAGGAGTTCTTCAAATCCAAAGCTCTCAGGACCCACTCAAGTTCTCTCTCTCTCTGATAGTGGTTATGGGGAAAAAATCTTTGCAAGCTCGCTTTCAGAAGATGAAGATCGAATGACACAAGAGTATAGTGGTGCGCAAGGCTTTGGGTCTGCTGATTGGCAGTCTGACAGTGATTTGCAAACAGAGACCCATGAAGCTTCAACCCATCAGTTTGGGTCTACCAGTCTGGATGACAGGGAAAACCTTTATTTTGGTAGACGCCCTGAGAGGGCTTTATCAGAGGGACATTCACCAGCAGACTCTTTCATGTCTGAACTGGTTGAAGATGAACTTGTGATTCCTCAGGAGGTAAGCAAATTGTGTTATATGTGGTTGCCTCACCTTTTCTATGAAGTTCATGTGACCAAGTAATCTCTTTCACAAATGCCTGCAAGTCTGGCCTTTCACTGTCTACTCTCACAGAGGTTGGTTAGACTGATATTCTAGTAGACAGCATAGTATGTTGGCAATTCATTGAGTTGGAATGTTGATGTGCAGTGGTCACCTCCAAAAGTGAGTGTGCCGCTGCTCAATCTAGTTGATGTCATTTTTCAACTCCAGGGTCGCGGTTGGATCAGGTGCACTCTCACTTCTCTGAGAAGGATAACATTATTCTGGGCTCATGTGCATGTCTGAACAACACAAAATTTTGGAAGCATGCATGAACAGATGCTGTGTGGTGCAAGGCAATGTCATCTTCCTTACTCAAGAACATGACATCCTTGAGGTTGGGGAGATGCAACCCTGTAAAATGAGAGAAGTGCTTTAAGGGGTGATTCAACCTCATTGCCACATGATGGGATTATAGACTCTTAACTGTAATAGTAGGGAGTATGCTCATCTTGAACATTCAGTCATAACTGTACAGCACCCTAAGAGCTGCCATAGATGGCCAGATCTCTCCTGACCACATGGATACATCAACAAGTAAAAGCTTTATGGTGACTTAAATTTGAAGGACCTTGGCAGATGGACAGTGCATAAGAATTGGTTTTTTAGGGGGTTGTATGTTGGGCCTATAACTTATCCTCAGTTTATGGGTAAACAATTTTTCTTCAGTGAAAGATCACTAAGATTATTGATCCTTGCATGGCAAGTGACATTTTGTCTTGCAATTGGACTCCTGGGGACTGGTCTTAAAACATCCTCATTTCTGAACTTATCTTTGAACTTTTTGTTGATTCATGCCTGTGCCATGCATTCACAATTAAACTCTGATAGTTTGTCTGAAAGTGTTTGTTGCCAGGCGACAAGTATTGTGGATGGCGAAGCAAATTCTGAAGGTTGGCTTGGGAGATGCAATTGATGATTGGCTGCTTGAAAAAATCCAATGGCTTCGGAGTGATGATATCATGGCTGCAGGGATCCGGTGGGTTCGTGGGGTAGGTGTCTAAGTCCCTATAGTGCTCAGCAGATCCCATATGTCAATAGTGAATTCTTGTTTTTCAAAGCTTGTTTTGCAAAAAAGACTGACATTTTGTGGTCTCATAGTTGATTCCACATCAAAACTAGGAGGTAGATTCTCATGGAAAATGACTGCAGATTCTCTGGCCAGATGGTATCTTTGTTACCAAGCATCCAAGTCGGAGTGGCTTATCTTCAACAAATTCAGGTGCTCCAAAAGGCTCAGGAATTGAGGGAGCCATGAAAGGAGGTCAAAGGGTGCAGCAACAGGCACCTGTGAATTCATTCGAGTATCGTCTAGAGGCTTTGCGGAGAGCCATGGTTGTGCGTGAAATTCTTCTTGGTAACTTCACAGCACCCATTGGAAGTAATATATGTACCTTGTCTAGGGTCAGGAACCTTTCTTGCTGTCCACCAGAATATAGTGGCTGGAGGAGCTCACCTTGCATGAGTTTTGAACTGATCGGTGCATTGGTTGGTGCATTGGCATTCTGTGGGTAGGTTGGATGTATGTATGTAAATGGTTGTTGGTACTTCTCACAGTTCTCATACATAGTGAACATCAACCCCTATCCACTCACAGAAATTGCTTTCATGATTTGGAAGACCTGCACAGTACAAGTGGATGATCTATTAAACACATCTGGTAGTTTTTCAACAGATTTCTAAGGAAACACTCTCTGTGTGCAGATCGAGCACCTGCTGCATTGGTCAACCTTATTGGTAAAAAGCAGTACACAAGGTGTGCCACCGATATATACAATTTTTCTCAGGTAGGTTGTCCTGTGGGCAGGAGAAATTTTGAATGAATTCTTCCTTCATTTGTACCTGGATTAGTGCAGGACATAGTTGACATTTATGATGGGGGCTGGACATAAGAGAATGGCTTTTCTCCCTTGAGTTGAAGAGATCAGAGGATGGATTCAATGACACATGAGGTGAAAGTAGGTTTCAAGGAAGTAAGGTCACAAACAATCTCCCTGTAGAATTGATAGGGTGTTGAAGGGACACAGTTAATCTTGTGTTTTTTGTGGGGGGGTTGAGGGTGCAGTCGACTGTATGTGTAAAGCAACTGGCATATAGCCTCCTAGAAATGCTCTTGCTTTCAACATTTCCGGAGCTCCACGATTTGCTTCTTGATGTCCGCAGAGGAGTTAGTTGAAATCGAAGATCCAGCATGTTGAAGAACACCATAGAGTGTAGCTAGCTCTTGGATTTGAAGAACCAAGATTTACCATTTTACCATTTTTACCAAATATACATTCTCTTCATGTGTCAATGTGTGTAGGTTTATTCCATTTGTATACTCTGCAGTTTCACCCTAGTTTTAGTGGTTGGTTGCTCAGGGCTAAGGCTAGTACTAGATTTGTCGCCTACTTCAGTGTTGAGCCAAAGCAAATCTGGTTTCTGGTGTTGGTAGCTTGGTTCCTGCAGCTAACTCCATGTCACTCACATTTTGAGTTGAGGTGTATATAGATACTTGGCTACCCCCAGGTGGTCATTAGTCATTACATTCTCTGAGGTACGGATGTTACAACTTCTACTCCAGATTTCACAATGCAGTACCAACAAATGTTCCATACATGATTAGGGCAGCAGTCAAGGATGTGGAGATACATGTATGGAAGATGTGCTCAGAGAAGGGCAAGTGATGGAAGGTGTGTTCCAAGCTTTTCAAAGCTACAAAAACATTGTATTAAAAGCATACAAAAATATCACCCTTAACTGGAGTTCTTGTGTTTGGAAGGATTATGCCCGTTTCTAGGAATAGATATTATGTCCAGTCTTCAAACTCAGCTCCCTTTTGTTAAAGCTTCAAGGATCAAGAGATTTTGAGAGCATGTGAAAGCTTCTTAAGACTCTAAAATTCCAAAGAAGTTTTGAACTTCAGGTGCAATTCAAAATCTCTTGGGGATGTGTTCAAATGATGTTTGGTTATGTGATGTGTTTAATGAAAGAAATTTACTAGGAGGAAGTGCGCCTCATGCAAATGTAAGAAATGCATTCAAGCTCAACAAATATGTCCCTTTTTAAGTGTAATAAATGCATGTGAAAAACAGCTTGATGGGGGCATGATTCTTTAAAGTGTGTACCATAGATTATGCCTGCATAGTTAGTAGACAACAATCTGAACAAGCACAGTACCTCACGGCCACAATAGTGAGTGGGCTCTTCAATGAGAACATGGACTTTGCATCTCTATAGTTCTGGAACCACTTCCCCCTTAAATTACAACCCTTTCATTATTCTTCATTTGTCAATGCATAGTTTTTGAGCTTCATCTCTTGAGAAACAGCTATCTACAAAGGCTAGAGCTTGAAGAGTTTGAGCAAGAATTGCATCAAGCTTGTAAGAGAAACCACAGCTTTATGAAGGATAGCATTGGTTGCAAAATGTAGTCAGAGCTTTGATTATATTTGTTGGAATACAGACAGATTCCTGATGTTACTATGTTTCTCAAGTATATAGTTTGGGACATGAAAGAAACACTGAGAAGAAAAGCACCAAATCAGGCCAAGTTTGCTTCTTCTTGTGGGTAAGGGAAAACTCAAGTCTCATTGGATTTCTTTTTCTTGAGTATTGTGTCCTTGCAAGCTTGTTATCTATGAATTTTTCTTGCATTAACTGACCAGTCTGTCTACCCTAGAATCTTCAGGTGCTGGAGCAACTGTTGTATTACTGAGCTCTGTTGGGGGCTGTAAGGTCAGCTTCAAAGCATTCACTACTCTACGAAAGTGTTACTACTGTATGTTGAAAGGTTTTTGCCCCTGACCCCACCATATCAGTAGCCTGCTTCCTTGCCTGTAGCCAAATTGTTTTTTTATTTAAGATTTTTGCTTTTAAAACTCTCTTTTGTTTTGATTTAGAGCAAAAGTTTTCTGTCATTTAGAGTTACTTTTTCTAAGAGTTGTCTTTAGTGTTCAGTTTGACTGTTTGGCACTGCAACTAGTGCAGCACTAATTGTGGTGCCAGATGTGCAGTCAATACACATACAAAAATTGCAGAACAATTGCCTGTGAATTCAGGCAGAGTTAGTAAATGCACAGATGGGAGCAAGCCCAAGGAGAGAGGTAACTGAACAAACTGTGTGATTGCCACCATTGTGAATTGCAGGAAGTATAGCTTCCGTCACTGCTTGCTTCTCCTGTTGGCATGAGAAGTATTAACACAGTCATATCATTAGCTGCAGGCTTTGCATTTTGGTGTCAAATGTTTACTTTGATTGTGGGACTTCCTCCAACACAGTAGCAGTGTCCAAACTTTCAGGGCGTGTTAGTATCCTTGTGGCCTGATTGTGTATAGACTGGAATATTCCTTGAGGCTTATAAACTACAAGTTTGTGCAAGTGTGAAGCTATTTCATGGGTTTGTTATCTCAAATCCATCTTGCACAAGGTATACAGACATCACTGATGGTCAGCTAAATTAGCAAACAGTGAGATTTTCCACAGCAGTCATGAGATCTTTTGAAAATCCTTTGGTACATGGGTGAAACAAATGCATGTTTTCCAGGGCTGTTAGAAGCAGGGATTTGTTTCACCCATGTAGAAAGGGTGAAGAGGAGGAAAAGAAAGATCAAGGAGTAGCACTGTTAGGAGAGGAAGAGCAAACATAAACGTGACAAGGAACATGGGAAAGATTTTTGTTTTAGCACTGCAGCTAGCCCAGGGGCAACTACCGAAATGTTGTAAACAACCACATTGGTGAATGGTATATTGTACCCAACTTTTGAAATGTGGTTCTTAGCCATGTGTTACCAAATAGTTGAGAGAATTTGATGTGTGCAAGAACCTGCTGTACTGCATTTCGTGGTGATGTTGGTCCCAGAAATGCACTAGACTTGTTTCAATTGTGGTTTTGGCAGCTGCATAGGTTTTGATTCTCATCCAGGTTTTTGCTACTATATCTCAATTTGATGCTTTGCTGAGACACTGAAAGTTGAAAACAATTCTGAGGAATTGCAAGACTCCATTTAGCAGCCAAGCTAAACTAAACTGCAAATTGTAACAGGAACTCAGATGAATACAATTCAAGGCAGTCTCTGGAGTCTGGATACTAACATCTAAAGACTAATCATAGCAAATCCATGCTGAAAATTACTTTGTCCATTTTACCTCTTTTTCTTTTCTTTTCGTCATTTTTTTTCATTCTGCAGTTATGGTTGTATCCCCATCTCAACATTGGGGTCCATAGAAAGTCATCAATGAAACTGCATGGAGGTTGGAACTTGGACCCAAATCAATGGCTGTAAGACATACGATCCCATGATAAATTTAGTTTCTACATGCATGAGGTGATTGATGTGTAATACTTTTGCTGACATAAAAATGAAGTATCCAAGAAAACACCTAGACAACCCTTTCAAATCCCCATTCACACAACTGGGAGAGAGTTGAGGAGAGTTGAGCTTGCAGTGATGAGAATTATGGGACATTTGAGGTGTGAAAACACATTAGGAACATCTATTCACTGCATCCTTAATTTGCCTTGGTTCATTTTTTTCTTGCTCTTGTTCCACCTATTTTCTCTTCATATTCTCCTTCATGTTTCTTCTCATATTCCTCTTTTGCACATTGTCTCACATTGTGTTCACAGAAGTCTCATCCTCCTGTGGAAATCCTTCTCACATTGAAAACATGCTGACACTGTGACACTGAATACCAAGTAGACTCAGAAGAGCAATATGAACAATTTCTGCTCTTCCCTTCCTCCTCTTCAATCCTTTCTACTTGTTCAAGTTGGAAAAAGTAGGGCTAGATTGCATGCATTTATTGCCTCTGCTTAGAGGGAATTAAGCTTGGCATTTGTGTAAGATTTTGGTATAGAAAACCAAACCAAGCTTCATGGAATGCAAAGAATTCCTGAAAGTTCAAAGTTCAAACTCTTGATACTGTGTTGGAGGAAGGCAGGTTTAAATTGAGCAAGTGCAGCCATGTTAACTAACTGCATGTTAACTAACTGCAAGCCTCTCATCTTGGCATGCACCTGGAATAGCAATCAAGATGTAGAATCATGGAAATTTCATTTTGTCCAAATTGGACTGGAAGCCTCTCCATAGTCTCAGGCAACTTTTTTTCTCTTAGAATAGTCCTAAAACTTTTGTAACTTGCAAAAGGAAGTTTTCTCAGATCTCTTCAGTTTGACTCATTTGGTTCACAGTTATTCTGAGACTACTCGGTATTCAGTGTCAACGGTGTCAGCATGTTTTCAATGTAAAGCTCCTACGTGATCAGTTCCAAACCTGGTGCCAAATCTCAGGTGAAATTGATAGCCTTTGTCAATATGGATTTGTCAAAAGCATTGGGACCAATTACAATCGCATATTGCCGGTACCAATACTTTTACCGACCAACTCCCCGCGTTCATCTCCAAAATACCGATGCTTCTTCTGAGTAGCCTCTGATCAAATCCAATTCTGTACTCATCTTTACATCCCACCACATTCTACACCACACCAATTCTGCAGTGCTCATTCACAATCAAAACTATATCCTATTGTGCTCAAAACTTTGTGAAACAGCCCTCCCAATTTGCCAATAACACTTCTTAACTCAATCCTTTCTACAGATATTGAATGAGATTACATTGGGTCTCCTGATCTCTGCTTATATGAAGGGGTAAAGGCTACACAACCAATGGACATGGGAAACGGACAGCACACGACACCCACCCCTCACCCCCACCCCCAACCATGCACACACAGACACAGAAATCGCTGTGTTCCTCTTCAAATCCATGCAGCAGGATGACAGGTTGTTAGAGATTTTGTGAATTCCAACATTGATTTTATCTTCTAGCTATTGTGAACATCATGTTCAAAGACAAAAGGCCTACATTGGTTTCTTGATTTGATCCTCTAATTCTTACTCTAAACCTTCCAGATCCACACCTCCAAAGTCCGAGAACCTGAAATTGATCTGAGTTTTTTGCTTGAGAAAAGCTTCTTACCATCAACAGCTGCTTCTTCGCACTATAATGATGCATTCCATAGACTTAAGAACTGTTTTGTTCTGAAACCTCTGCTCCAATCTCTGCTTTACTTCACCAAAGCCAATCTGTACATCAAAGCTGCTGCTGCCACAATGGAAGGTTTTGATACAGTTTCAATACAGTGTTCAGTTTCACAAGCTGATCTCCATCCCACGATGTCATCTGTATTGAGAAAGCTTTGGTAGCAAATTGCATTGCTTGAAGTTGGGACAGCATCTTCTTCAGCTCACACATGGATGCACTGGTCAGCTCAATTTTGCTAAGAGGTTTCAGAAGCCCGAGGAGATGTCAAGGGAAAAAGGGTTAGGAGCTCAGGCTGGGGGCGAGGATGTTGAAACGTGGGAGAAGGGTGCATGAAGAAGTGCAAAGTGTCCTTTTTTCTTCCTTCAGCTGAGTTAGAGTGCGGGCTTGGCTTGGTCAATCCGGCAGAACAAGGCTCCTCAAATGTGTTGGGAGTGGTGGGAGCATGTGTCTTGTCAAACACATCCAATGTCAGAGGAGTGGTGGTGGTGACACGGCTGGGTGAAAGAGTGGGGACAAAGTTTTGGCTGGAAGGAGACAGACGATCAGCTACTGCTGAAGGAGACAATCCACCATAGCTAGCCGTTCCTCGTTTGAATGCAGCAGCAGCTCCCAGTCCTTTGACCTCCAGCTTCTTGATGGTATTGGAAGTCTGTCTCCTCTCATGTAGCTTGAAGGGAGGTCTGCGAGCAGACAAGTCACCCACAGGTTTCGGGATGAGTCCCCCCAATGTGCTGTCAGGCTTTTGTTGTGTGCCTGGGGTTTCAACAGGACCACAACAACCCCTTGCTGCTGCTTGCCTGGATGTCATGGTGATGGGAAATTTCTCCAAGTCCGAGTCTGAAGCCCCTGTCAGCTTTTGCACCAGCTCTCTGAAACTGGATGTGTCAACCTGGACAAAGGTGGTTTTGGATGCAAATTCTTGAGTGGTAGCTGTGGAAGCGACAGATCCAGAACCCACTCCAGAAGGGCTGAGAGGTTGTCGCTTGGAAGCCGAGGGAGACAGCAAGGGAGGACTTACGATTCCTCCTCCGCTGGATGCAGACCCCAGTTTCCGCTTCTTGCAGCCCACCTCGTTGACGGATGAAGCGGAGAGATCATCACTGCCAGTGCTCTCCGCACACGTATCTGGCTGCGGCTGCACCAGCGAGTTGCTAAGCTGGAAACTGGGAGGAGTTGGAGGAGGGTACACGGGGCTGTTTCCGAATCTGGAGTCTTGAGCAGATAAGTTGTTCTTCTGCTGCCGCGTGGTTCCTCTTCCAGGCTCTACTACTTGGAACCCTATGGTACTCATCTTCTCCGATAGCTTGCTGAGGCGCGGCGATGTCTGATGAGAAGGATGATAGCCCGAATATTCCAGGGTTGTTGTTGCGTGCCTCTGGCTCTTGGACTCATCACGGACAGCAGAATCGTTCGAAAATACGCTCTCTCCATGCTCGTACTGCATATCTTTTCCGCCAGTTGCCTCCAAACACCGATTCACACACACACACACAGGCAAATTCCGTGTACCCCAACTATACTCTTTGCGAAGCAAGCGCCAGCCTCTCTCTCCAAGGTAACAACAACATCGGGGACTCCGCCTCCAGTTTGCCTCCGGGGCAGAATGCGCCCCTTATACACAAAACACAAAAGAAGCACTTGAGCTTCCAACACCCACGTCACGCGTCAAAGAAAATAATTCCCTCCGATCCCAAATCCAAAAGAAAGATCACAACAACAGACCCGCACAACCCACATCCAACTTCCCAAACACACACACACACACACACACACACACACAACCAACAAACAAAACAAAAAAAACGGCCTTTGGCAGAACCTACAACGTTCGACAGACACTGGATTCCGAAACCCAATCCCCCCCACTTCTTGTTGTTCTTATTGTTCTCTCCACACCTCCTTCGTCAACTAGGCTACCTCATACACAACCCCACCAATAACAAGAAAAAAAAGACACTCCCCACCCCCCCAAAAAACAGTGCTGCGTTTGCTGGTGCGAGATTTCCACAAATAGAGAGAGATACGTCCTCTCAATAGAGCAATTCTTCACAAATTATTGATTAGTACTTACACCACCCATCCGTCACTGCTGCGCACGTCCGAGAATGCAACAAAAACTAGAAGGAAGAGCGAGGGAGAGAGAGAGAGAGAGAGAGAGAGAGAAGAAGAAGAAGAGGAGGAGGAAGCGGAAGATGAAGAAGAAACAAAGTGTGCGCGCGCGGGAAATGGGGGTGACGCTCCTGTCATGATTCTTTCTTACTTACGTCGTAGGACTGACAAACGTTAACCTACATTGTCACGCCCCAGTGTTGTTTTCTATAACCGGCATTCTTCCGCATCTGTCGCGTCTCGCCGTGGTCGTTTCCAATGGACCGTTGCTATCGCTCGCTCGCTCTCTCTCTCTCTCTAAGTTGATACTACCGTATTATTATGGAACGGGCAATCGCCTGCCCGCTACTCTCGGTAAGCTGCCGTCGGCGAGCTTCGTTTATGCGAGACGTCAATTCCAATGAAGCTCTCACCTTGAGGACATTACAAGGCGTAAAAATTGTCAAGCCTTTTTTTTTCTTTTTTGTTACACCCGATGGGTGCCCTAGAAACAAAGATGACAACAAGCATTACAAGAAATGAAATAGCCCATCTCTATTGACATTTCATGTTTTGAAGAAACATTTGTCACAATCAAAGCTCACCTTGAGGACATTAGAAGGCGTAAAAATTGTCAAGCCTTTTTTTCTTTTTTGTTACACCCGATGGGTGCCCTAGAAACAAAGATGACAACAAGCATTACAAGAAATGAAATAGCCCATCTCTATTGCCATTTCATGTT